>Ga0315277_10000274_pt1 | contig 85453 bp, 68 predicted proteins | sample YL17G05_15_MG_FD_203695 | JGI IMG/M metagenome (GOLD analysis project Ga0315277, IMG submission 203695) | Sediment microbial communities from Yellowstone Lake, YNP, Wyoming, USA - YL17G05_15 | ecosystem: Environmental > Aquatic > Freshwater > Lake > Sediment | place: USA: Wyoming | collected...
TAGTTGGGATCGAGGGTTGAAACCCACCCTCGTGAACATGGAATCCCTAGTAATCGCGTGTCACTATCGCGCGGTGAATACGTCCCTGCTCCTTGCACACACCGCCCGTCGTTCCACCCGAGCGACTCTTGGGTGAGGCGTGGTCTTCCTTGACTGCGTCGAATCCAGGTTTCGTGAGGGGGGAAAAGTCGTAACAAGGTGGCCGTAGGGGAACCTGCGGCCGGATCACCTCCTATGAAAAAAGCCTTGAGCAGTCGGCTGGAGGAGAAAGGCAAGGAACAGCCAAGAACGCCAAAGCCCAATCATCAACATCTTGTTGTCGATTTTTACAGAGGTTTTTGTGTCGTTTGGCTTGTCCTTGGCTCAAGGTTAGGGACTGTATTTGGGTGTCATTCAACCGTTCGTTTCGGCGCTTGGTGGGAAGGATGACTCGCGCACAGGATTTTTGAGGTCGGAATGTGCAGTTGTCTTGAGGGGAGAAGTTGAGAGAAAGAGCCAAGAAAGTAGGTCTCAAACGAGATATCGATGCCGCTACTGTTCCAGTTAAACGGGACGACTATTTTCCGAACGCGTACATTATTGATCTCCAATTAGATTCCATGCCAGATCATGCTTGGCAGGATATATTGGACCGCGAGTGGAAATCCAGTCTGCGTCTGTGGGACAGGAAGTTGTTTGTTATCGGCGACAAGCTTAGGCTCGGAACCACGATCGATGACATGAAGACGAAGCTGGATTGGGTCAAACAAATGGTAGAGGAGACCAATCGAGGAATCGATGTGTACAACGAAGAAATAAAGGCCAGAGAGGCGCAGATGAAGGAAGAGACGAGTAGACATGCTGACGATGAAAGAATTAGCATTGCCACGATCAGAGATAACCTGAGAAAAACACTCGGAGGACAGAGGTAGCCTAAGAGAAAGGTGCAGGCTATCCAGCCACATCCGTGCTTTTGGCTTCCCACTTGAGCTTCAAAGAACAGTGACTATTGCTATTTTTCAGTGCTGATCAGGCTGTGGATGGTGTTCATGAAGCGACAGCTGTCGCACAGTCGATCATCTTGCGTTGCTTTTCTTCTGCCACATTTGATGCATGATGGCCGCTCTACTGCTTCATGCGCTTGAAGAGTGTTCTCGGTCATGCCTGGTCAGAAGCTCGATCTGGTTGTTCAATCTACATAGCTTTTATGAATTCTAAATATTAAGGTCTAATACTGCCCACACGATTGAAAAGACAGAAACTGATCCCGGCGCTCAACACTTGTAACGTAAAATCATCCAAAATCATCTTCATTCTAGGATGCCAATCCTATCAGGGACCCGGCGTGCACTGGCGCCAAAATCTCAATGGTTATGCAAAAGCCTTTGCAACAAACCATAGATTCCCAAAGAACGCCCGAGTTCTAACTGTTCAAAACCTCGCCGACTCCATATGGGATGAATTCCCTGATTTCTTCGATTGAAGACTTCATAACAAGCGGACGTTGGTCTTTGGGCATTTTTTCAGCCAGCGTCTTCAAAACTTGGTCAAGCAGCCCCTTGCCGGCGTGCCCTCCAGGCACAACAATCACGTAGGTCTGTGTCTTGGCTCTGACAGGATCAAGAGGTCCCCCAACAAAGCGGGTTACTCCGTCTTTTTCAACTAGAACGCCGACCGCCACTCTGAGCTGCACGTTCCGCTTCCAGTTTCGTTTTCCACTTACAGCAAAGGCTCCTCGGCTCAAGTACAGACCGGGAGGAGCAGCTTTTCCCAACTGCTCAGGCTTGACCCAATAGACGTCCACGCTTGCGAACCCCTCCCGCCATCCCCTAGAATAGGCGGCCGCAAACTCTGCGGCTTCTTTCAGGATCTGCTCGCTGGGCTGTCTACCATTGGCCTTGACGACAACGAACGGTGCGCCTACAACTTCAGCATGAAATACGACGTCCTCTGGCTCGCAGTGTTTTTTGATCAGGACTTCATTCGAAACTGCATCTTTGCCTGCTACCACGAGGAATTCGTCGGAGGAAGTGAACCAGCGGAACTTCTCAAACCATTCCTTACGCTTGACCTTACGCCGTCTAAGCTCTTCTAAAGCCTCGGTTGGCCTAACGTGCTCTAGAGCTTCGGCTTTGCTCATTTTGGCTTCGATGTTCGCCAGCTTTTCTCGAGTTTCTTTCAGCGCCGCGTTGGCGCCTTCAAATTTCTGCTTGGCCCGCTTGCCTTTCTCGTAGAATTCAGCGGCATTCTCAAAAAGGCTCCGGCGTATGTTCAAGCTGAAATGCATGGCGCCTGCGGTAACGTTGGCAATCAGTGTTCTGCCGTCAAACGACTCAAGAAAAACGCTTGGGGCCATGCCTGCTTTTTTCTCTGCAAGTACCTCAGCAGTGATCGTTTCCCAGTCTTTTCCGCGTTGTTTGCCTGATGAGAACCTGTCGAGCAGGGCGTTGAACTCGGCACTGTGGGCATAGATAATGTTCCCGATGTTCTTGTTCTCATTGGCATCGGCTTCAGCTTTGGCAAGAACACTCTGTTGATCCTGAATAATCCGGTTAAGCCTCTGTGCCTCTCTTCCGAGTTGATCAACTTTTAAGTCGGTTAAGGCTTTTTCGACATGGACGACCTTTGTGTAGAACTCGTCCAAGGCTTCGTTGAAACTGTCGCACGGTTGATATTTGAAACCAGAACTTTCGTAGCGTCGAAGCCTGAAGGGCGACACGTCGACGAAGTCTCCATCAGCGTTTGATACAATAGAGGGCTCTAGGTTGCCTTCAACGACCCGTGCCAGCAGGCCTCGTAATCCTTCAAACATAGCGTTAGTCTCAGCTTGATCTATTTCGTCACACGTTTTGTCCTTGTCTACTCCTGCCCTTAACAGGGTTTCTTCGGCGTAAGTGCCGCCGACGCCTAGGCGGCGAGCGAGTATTCTTACGACTTCGACCTTTCCGGAAGCCTTCAGTTCGTTCCACATCTCTTCTTCGCCCATTTTCATAGGGTTCTTCCCACTTGCGGGTGCGAACTGAAAACTCTCGTTTCGAAGAATGCTCCTGTCTCGCATCTTCTTGTAGACCAGTGCCTGCAGGATTCTGCCTTTTTCATTCAGGAGCATGATGTTGCCGTCTCCGAAGAGCTCCAGAATGAGCCGGAAACAACCATCCTTTGCCTTCAAGTCCAGCGTCACAACGCGTTCAAATTCGTGCTGCTCGAGACTCGTGAGGCGCGCATTTCGTATATGTTTTCTTAAAGCCATGCAGAACGACGGCGGAACGGGAGGTTTTTCCATAACATAAGAGGTCAAATGCAGCCGTCTACCTGCTTCCAGGATCAAATCCTGCGAAGGGCCATCAGCCTTATGCAGCTTGAGGAGCAGGGTCTTGTTATCAAGTTGGTAGATGTTGTTGACGTGAGAGTTGAGGGCTTTCTCTTTCAACTCGCGGACGACTGCGGCCACGTCAAAGCTCGTGAACTCCTTTCGCAAACGGCACCACTCACAAAGGGTTAGGATTTCGAAGGCTATAAATAGACGTTTTCAGCAGATCGCTTTGATCGTTTCTTGGTGTTTGGGCATTATCGTCTGGGTTCATTTCATTTTGAGCTCGGGCTTAAATAATGATTCTCATAACTTCAGTTTAGGCGAAGAGCATGTCGAGGTCTTTTTTGGAGGGGATCTTCGTACCGAACGTGACGCCCTTCACGCGTAAAGGTAGGCTTGACCTCGAAGCGCTTAGGGCCTGCGTGAGATTCTGGATCCAAAGCGGAGTGTCCGGCCTAGTTCCATGTGGGAGCAACGGCGAAGCGCCGTATCTTTCACGACTGGAAAGAAAGAAGGTTATCGAGACTGTTGTCGATGAAGTCAACGGTAAGATTCCCGTGGTCGCCGGAACCGGTAGCATGAGCACGCGAGAGACCATCTTGCTCAGTAAGGATGCGGAAGACTTAGGCGTGGATTCTGTGCTCGTGGTGACGCCTTTCTACTATAAGCTTGCGGACAGGGAAATCCTTGAGCATTATAGAAACGTGTTAGAGAGCATCAACATTCCAATGGTCGTCTATAATGTTCCGAAGTTCACTGGTGTTTCTTTGGAGCCGGCGGTTATCTATCAGCTTGCATCTGAAAATGAACGGCTCATCGGGGTCAAGGATAGTAGCGGAAACATTGCGGTCGTAACGGAAATAATAAGGCTGGTAGGTACCAGAATTTCGGTTTTGGCCGGAGCAGCTGATTTAGCGTTGCCCACGTTGAAGCTCGGAGGAAAAGGAGCTGTGATTGCGGTTGCGAATGTTTTTCCGGTTTTGTGCAGGAATCTGTACGAAACCTTCAGAAGCGGCAATCCCGAAAACGCTGATAGGCTGCAGAAGCGCCTAACTTTCGTGAACGACGTGCTCGTCAAAAGACATAATCAACTCTCAGCCATAAAAGAAGCCTTGAGAATGCGGGGAATACCTGGTGGGTATCCTCGCAAGCCAGCGCTGCCACTGGGGAGCAAAGAAAAGATTGTCGTGCTTGAACTATTGAAAACTGTAAGCGCCTCTGCTTGACGGGATCAAAGCTTTCTCGTATCCTTACGAACACGACAGTTTGCCCAAAGATGTCAGCGTAATTCCTTTTGCTGATAATGGTTCGGAGGGTTTTAGGAAGCCGTGGCGGTCTCTTTGGTCCATTGCAATGTCCGTCTTGTCCAAGTCGCAACTATCGCAACTCACCGCACATAAGCTTTCTACTCAATCCCAACAGAGATAGAGCACTAACAAAGGACGATGATGGACATGCCTTTCACCTTTTCTGATTTTCAATTGGCGCGCGCTTCAACTGAACAACCGAGCTGATGAAATTGCGAATACGGACCTCAAAATTCAGAATTCAATGCTTGATTTCTCTTCTGTCATGGTTGCCAATCTGTATGTGCCTCAAGCGCACTAGCGGGGATCGCAACATGATTCAGCTAGCAAAGCTTAAAACGGAGCGCCATTAAACTTAAGCCAGTCATCGTTGGGAGCTCCCTCCACGAGCCAATGAATATGAGAACGTTTAAACCAAACCGCACACTGACTTCTTCGATCGGTGAGATCTGGGTCAAAAAGTAAACGGAAAAGGCCAAATGCCATGAAGCCTATAGAGCAAGTGTATTGGTTGAGGTTTGTGCTGGGGTTCGTTGCAGCCCTTGTATGCATCGGGTTCGGAGTTGCGACGAATACCATCACGAACGGAGTTGCGACGAACTTTCAATTTAGCATTTTCATAGATGGCCTGTGTCTAGCCTTGATCATGTACCTGATTTCTTATTACGTTGTAAAGTCAACATTCATAACTAAGGTGCAGAAGCCTCAGAAGCTGTTCACGACGGGAATTGGCATATACATGCTTTCATGGATAGTCTTCTGGACTCTGTTGTACACTGCCCTGGCCGGGTCTGTCTAGTCTTCTTTCTCTTCAAGGAAGCTTTCCATGGTTGCTTGTTCTTCATTCGTTCTGACGGTGTCGAGTTCTTCCTTCTCGTTGGTTGGGCCGTTCTGGTTTGGTGTGCTGGGAACGTTCATTCGGCTGAACGTGCGCATGCAGTCTGCCCACGCTGAAAAGTACCCGCGGTCAAAATCTCCGTGCAGTTTGTTTCCAACGTGATCCAGGAACTCTCGCCTATGATAGTGTAGGGCCGCCTTGTCGCTCAGGTCCAGCTTTGCGAAGAACGCGTAGGCGTCGCCGTTTGCCTTGCGGGAGAGAAACATGCCGTACAGGGCCCTGAAATAGCCTCTGTTCCACTCTGTTTTCTGCATTTTCTGTTTGATTCTGTCTAGTTCGCGTTCGGCTTCCGTGAATTGCCTGCTGGCCAAGAGTTGGAAGTAGCGCGTGACTAGAGCCGAGGGAATAGGCATCTCTAACGACCACGAGGTTTAGTCTTATCGTCTTCAGAAGCATCTTCTATGCCGTTCTCGGTTATTTTAAATATTTCTTCTCCTTCGGGCAAGTATGGGCTTGAGACTAGGCGCGCTATGCGTATGGGTCCGTGTGCTGCTTTTCGCAGGTAAACACGAGTGTGGCTTGTGTGACCCACGATGTGACCGCCGATTGGGTGGACAGCGTCGCCGAAGAACACGTCCGGCTTAGCCATAACCTGATTCGTTACGACAGCGACGGCGTTGAAGGCCCTGGCTAGACCGATGAGCTTATGCATGTGCTTGTTAAGTCTCTGCTGTCTTGGAGCCAACATTTCACGCCCGATATATTCGCTTCGGAAGTGTGCAGTGAGGGAGTCAACGATGATCAGTTTAACGTTGTTCTGCTTGATCACTTCGTCAGCGTTGTCGAGCAGGAACATCTGATGATCAGAAGTGTAGGCCTCAGCGTAGATGATGTTCTTGGCGACCTGTTCTGGGTCGAGTCCTAAATGCTTGGACATGGACACGATCCTTTCAGTTCTAAAAGTGTTTTCAGTGTCGACGTATAACGCAGAACCGCCGAGTCCGCCGCGTTCGGGCGGTAACTGGACGTTTACGCACAGCTGATGACAGATCTGACTCTTTCCGCTGCCATACTCACCGTAGAACTCGGTTATGGTCTGCGTCTCCAATCCACCGTCAAGAAGTCTGTCTAGAATCTTACTTCCATTCGTCAAGCGCAGGACATCTTTTCGCCTTCTGAGCAGCTCATCTGCCCTTATGAAGGAGACGCCGATGGATGACCTGGCGATTTCAATTATTGCGAAGGCCTTCTTGTCGCTTATGCCAGCTGGCTCCAACTCGCGCGCAGTGGCCATGGCCAGGGATTCGATGGTGTGAAAGCCCATTTCCTTGAGTTTTTGCGCTGTGGCTGGGCCGACGCCGGGCAGGTCCTCCAGCAGCTCGTATTTAGTCTTACCCGTGTATTCTTCTGTCTCTTCTTCGGTCATCGGTCTTCCCCGTTTTGATGTATCAGACATAAAGGCTCGCCGTATTTAAAACGCGCGAAGCATTACGGCGATGAGTACGTGGAGAGGTGGGTTAAAGTGAAACGGTTTCCTACGCGAATGCCGCATTTGCATGCGCCGCCGTCTCAGGCACGTACTTTGATTTCGCGGAAGGTGCAAGACAAGATATAAGTACGTGGTTCTTTCATAGAAATCTGCCGGCATACGGGGAAATAAGCTTTGGAGACTGCTAAACTCGTCGAAACCGTGGCCTTCAACATTTTAAAGCAGGCCGTGATCTTTCTGCCAGAAGATGTCAAGCAGGCGTTGAAGCGGGCTTATTCGGAGGAAACGGAGCCGGGTAAGACGCAGCTGAAGGCGATCTTGGATAACATTGAGCTTGCCGAGAAGTATCAGGCGCCTGTCTGTCAGGACACTGGGACGATAATCTTTTACGTGAAGGCCGGAGACAGGGTGAAGAGCCTGAGCAAAGTCGAGGAAGCGTTGACTAACGCCGCGAGAAAAGCGACGAAGGAAGTTCCTCTGCGGCCGAATGCGGTGAACCCGTTCGATGGGAAGAACACCGGGGACAACACTGGGAGGTACCTGCCTTATCTGAACTGGGAGATCACATCCGGAGACAGCTTGGAGCTGACCGTGATGACGAAAGGAGGAGGATCCGAAAACGTGTGCGTCGGCGGCATGATAGTACCGGGCGAGGGAATAAAGGGGCTCAAGAAATTCGTCGTCGACGCCGTGGTGAAAGCTGGTGCTCAACCCTGCCCTCCGAACATCCTGGGCATTGCTATGGGAGGCGGGGCGGACATAGCCATGAAACTTGCAAAGAAGGCCCTGTTGAGACCGTTGACTGAACATAATCCTAGCCCAGAGATTGCCGCGCTTGAGGAGGAGATCTTCGAGGCGGCGAACATGACTGGAATCGGTCCCATGGGTCTCGGTGGAAAAACCACGGTATTGGGCGTGCACATCGACTTTGCGTACAGGCATCCAGCGTCTTTTCCAGCCGCCGTTGCCTTTAACTGCTGGGCGGCGAGAAGGGCCTCTGCCAAGATCAACACTGATGGGACCGTTGAGTATTTGACGCATAAACTGAACTGGTAAGGTGGAAAATTATGGCTGTATACAAGCTTAAGACGCCGATCTCAGAGGAAGAAATCCGAAGACTGAAGGTAAATGATGTTCTTTACGTGACCGGAACAATCGTCACCGCAAGAGATCAGGCTCACAGAAGGGCTCTGGAGTACTTCAAAGAAGGAAAAGCTCTGCCTATAGACCTTGAAGGACTGGCCATCTTTCACTGCGGTCCAGTCATGAGGAAAGAAGGTGACAAGTGGATTGCAGTGGCCGCGGGACCGACGACTAGCACGAGGATGGATCTGTTCGAAGATGAATTCATAAAGAACTTCAAGGTCCGCGTGGTGATCGGCAAGGGCGGTATGGGCAAGAAAACGACCGATGCAATGGCAAGGTACGGCGCCGTCTACGGCGCTTTCACGGGTGGGGCGGCGATCTTGGCCGCAAGAGCAATAAAGGATGTGAGGAGCGTTGAATGGTACGATTTAGGCATGCCCGAGGCCATGTGGATTTTTGAGGCTCAGGAATTCGGTCCATTGGCGGTTGCCATAGACTCGCATGGAAGCAACCTTTTCGCAGACGTTCAGAAGACTGTTGAGGCGAACAAGCAGAAGATCTACCAGAAACTTGGCATTTCAACGTAATTCAAACCTTTATTTGTCTGTTTGATTCCTGATTGTTAGCATGTATATTGTTTGTTGTGTAAGAAGTCTTAATATTTTGCTTAATCCAATGGTTAAAGCAGTGGAAACACTATGCTCAAAAGCTTTAGAGATAAGGTCGCCTTTTCCGGAATAACCGTACTGTCCATCGGCGTAGCCCTGCTAATATTCACATTCGTAAGTGCGTATGGGTTCTTGACCCAAAACCTAAGCATGATCACGTCTGACAACTTGGCACAAACATTCGGCGAGGCTCTGGCTCCTTTGATCGGAACCTGCATAAGACTGATGTACCTTGGAATAATGGGCTGGGTAGCCTCACTCATGACCATAAGGGGAGTAACGATAGTCACGCACACGCCACAATTGCAGCCCTCGCCTCTGCAAGAGCAGACTGAAACGGAGCGAAACCTACAATCTAAGCCGCAGTCTCAAAAGCCGAAAAGTGAAAAATCAAAAGAACAGGAGGGAAAAGAAGAGACGCCACAACGAGAGCCAGAGGTCGTACTCATCCCTCCAGAAGCCATTCCTGAGCCCCAGGTGTCCAATGCTTAAGTTTTGGGCACTGAACAGTCGCAGAAAGGGAAATCTATGGACATTCCGATCAAGATGATAGACTTTGCAACGGCAATCAGCTGGGTATTCCTGATTACGTTCTTTGCCTCCGCCATTTATTCGATTAAGGATCTACGGGTCGATTTTGGAGACCTTCAGGAGGGAATGACGCCCAACGGCAGAATATCTTTCTCCTTGCCAGTCAACTTGACAAACAACGGTTATTACAACGTGGGCATGTTCAACTTAACGACTAAGGTTCTGGATGGAAACGGGTCCGAGATCACTGAAGGATCGACTGTTTTACCAGCAATAAGGATAGGCGAAAACCTGTCGATTCTTCATAACATGACTTTTGACGCAAGTCTTCTGTTGCAGCCGAGCCGAGAATACTTGTTCAACGATACTCAGTTGAACACTGTTGAGTCCATCAGCATGAAGCTTGGAGGGGTCATTCCCGTTAGTGCTTCGACGAACTTCTCTATCCCGTGGGGTGCACCTCTTTATGATTTAAAACTGGGAGACCCCTTGTATCACACGCTTAACCAGACAGACGTGCAGGTCACTGTGCCATTAAGCTTTGATAATCATGCCTTCTTCGACATTGTCGGAGAAGCCCGAATACGCATGTACAACAGCGCCAATCAACTCATAGGGTTTGGCCAAATCGAAGTTAAGGTCCTGCAGCATTCGCACTATGAAGGCGGCGTAGAGCTTCGCGCTGAAGTTTCGTCAAACTTGTGGACTGGTCGATTCGAACTCGAGTTTCAGACGTCGGTGTTCAGCTTTGGTCCATTGGTGATCCCTCATGGTTGAGGAAGACAAGAGCTCCAGGATTAGGCCTCGAAAAATCGCTGTCAGAGCGTTGAGGGCGGGGATAAAGGGGCTCCTCTTCTATGCATTGTACTATGTCTGCTGGCAGTTTCTAGCCCCACTCGCCGGGATGATTCCAAACTTGCAGCAGGCTGTCCAGACCTTCGTCGCCGTGTACATCGCTCTCGTCGTCATCGGCGAGATCACGGCGGGGACCATCTATCAACACTTCTTCGGCGTAGCCAACGCCCTGTTCCTAATCTCCTACCTGATATTATCCTTAAAGAGCGGAATAGTGGGCATGGCCTTCCAAAATGTGGCCTTGCAGGTTGACCTAACCCTGTTCCTCACGATTGCAACTATTCTAAGCTTCATCGGACTCAGCAAGCCATTACTCCAAGCAATAAACTTCGCAAGCCAGAAAGCAGAGAACACTTCAACCCGAACAACGTGACCCAAGCCGCACAAGCGCAGCGGAAAGGTCATCGCATTCATGCTGATGTCCAGTGAACCGGGAATCAGGCTATTCCTTTCTTCCAAGATCTCTGAAGCTTGCCGAAGCGGAGTCTACCAGGATCTTCTGCTTATTGCCTTGCGTTCTGCCTCGAGGACCAACTCATAGAATGCGTCGTTCAGCCTTCGCTCTTTCTCAAGGACCCTTTCGACGTCTGATGTTTGGACTCTCCGCGCGCAGAGGGCTACCGCAGCGGGTTTTCCGTATTTCTGGATCAGCCGTGACGTTTGCAACGCGCGTTCTTTCAGTCTTTCTTCGGATTTGTTTAGTTTTTCGCCTCTCTTCTCCATCACGGGTAGCAGCTTTTCCTCCTCGACCCTGAGGAGGCCGATTGAGTTGGAGTCGCATCGTGGGCATTTCGGTCTGTCTGGCAGATCCCTCGTTTTCAGCATCTCCACGTAGTTCCAGCAGTTCGTGCATATGACTCCGCTGGTTTCGTTGAGCAGCCGGGCCTTCGCAGATTCTATCATGACCGCCCGCATTCGCTCGGGCGGGATCAAGTCTGTCTTCATGCTCATGCGCTCGATCCCCACGCGTGCGATGGGCGTGGCGTTTCCACCGGTGTCGAGACTCTGTATTTTGATATCGCCCTCGCGAATCTTGCCTATGGTGTAGATGAGGTTGTCCAGGTCCAGGTCTTTGGTGAACACTTCCTTCAATGCCTCTTCGTAGATAGGCGTTCCCTCGAAAGTCTTGACCAGCCTTTGAAGGCTCACGCTGCTGAAATCGGCCCATTTCTCCAATGCTCCAAAGCGTCGTGCGACGTGGACCATGCGCCTCTTGAAGAGTCCGGTCTTCACGGTCGCCAGCGTCAAGGCGTCTCTGACAGCGCGCTCGGGCATGGCTTGTATCTCTTCAAACAGGGACACGATTCGATCAGCGTTCACGGCGCCCATGGTCTGCACGAAAATCCTGTATGCATCATGTTGCACGACGGTACCGTAACCGATCTTGTCAGAGAGCAGTTGTCCCAGTAGCTGAGCCAACGCCCTGTTCGTAAGCGAGCCGAAGTTAACGTGAATTAGAACGAAGTCCTCCCAGTCTTCGACGGTGATTCGCTTCTCAGTCGGAACAGGAAGACCCTTCTCCACCTGTTCGATCGTTTCCTTCAGGACGCGTATCAGCGTGTCCTCCTGACAGGGGTATTGTTCACTCAGCCCATGGGCTATTTTTTCAGGTGGAAGCCCCTTCTTCAGTTCGTCTTCAACGAAGCCTCTGATGGCCCCGACTTCCTGCGAGACTGTGAACGGGACGGGAATCTCCTCTCCGATCCAGCTTGGAATGGCTCCGGTCGGATCGTCGACTGGTTTGACGTGGACCTTTTCCTCAGTGACATGCTGGATTATCCACGGAGAACCTCTGATGATGAATTTGGTTCCTGGCTTGCCGTACTCGGCCATAAAGGCTTCATCAAGGACTCCGACGGCAGAGTCGTTTGATGCGTCGATGACGAGGAACTGTTTTTCTTCGGGAATCATGGATAAGTTGCCGAAATAGTATTCGAAGAGGGCCTTTGTCTGTCTTGGTTTTAGCACGACCTTGTCTTCGAAGGAAACCCATGCTAACCGTGGAAAGCGTTGATGCATATACTTCAGGACTTTTTCGATATCCTGCATCGTCAGATCGCCGTATGGATAGGCTTTGCGAAAAACGTCCAGAATCTGATCGAACTCGAGTCTCCTGTTCCTGAGCAGTAGGCCAGCGATCTGGTGTGCCAGAACATCGTAGGGTTTCGGTGGAATATCAACGGGCTCCAACTCTTCTTTCAGGGCTTTTTTGGCTATGGCCAACGCTTCAAGAGCGTCATCAGAGTCTAATGCGACGATTATTCCGTCTGCCATTTTGCCGATGCGGTGGCCGCTTCTTCCGACGCGTTGGATGAGCCTTGTCGCCTGCCGTGGACTCATGTACTGAATTACCAAGTCGATGCTGCCAACGTCGATGCCGAGCTCAAGAGAGCTCGTGCACACAAGCCCTCTAAGCTCGCCGCTTTTGAGGCCTTTCTCAGCAGCTATGCGGGAGGGCTTCGCCAGTGAACCGTGATGGATCGAGACTGGAAAATCAGCGTCCCAGACCTTGAACCTGCTTGCTAACACCTCAGACACTGCGCGAGTGTTCGTGAACAGGAGCACTGACTTATGTTTGCTGATGTAGTCGCGCATGATTCTGAGTCTGGCCGCGACCTCCGGATGCGTGTAAAGCTGCGACGATAGCCGCACGTCTTCGTCATCGGGCGTCGGGTAGAGAATTTGAAGTCGCATCATCCTCGCAACGGGAACCCGAACGACTTCAACGCTTCTGTCCTTTCCGACGAGGAATTGGGCCACTTTATCGGGAGTGCCTATGGTGGCGGACAGCCCTATTAGTTGAAAGTCTCCTCCGATCAAGGATCTGAGCCTTTCCAGGGCCAGCGAGAGCTGGCTTCCACGCTTGCTGTCCGCCATTTCATGGACCTCGTCGACGATGACGCAGCGGAGGCGTTGCAGATGCTGCCGCATGATCCAGCCAGACAATAAGGCCTGCAGTGTCTCAGGAGTCGTGATCAGCATGTCCGGCGGGCTTCTAGACTGTCGGGTACGTTCCTTCGTTTCGGTGTCGCCGTGTCTGACAGCTAACTTGACGTCTAGATTATTGCACCACCACTCGAGTCTGTCGAGCATGTCACGATTCAGAGCCCGCAAGGGCGTGATGTACAGAACCTTGATGCCTGGAACGCCCTGCTGTCCCTGAAGAAGCATGCTTAAAATCGGCAGAAAAGCAGCTTCGGTCTTGCCTGTAGCGGTCGGTGAGATGAGAAGAACGTTTTTCCCCTCTAGAACCAACGGGATGGCCTTCTCTTGGGGTTCAGTCGGCTTCGTGAATCCCCTCTGCTCAATGAGCCTTCTTACCGGCTTGACGAGCAGATCAAAAGCGTTCTTCGAGGACTGCGACAAGTCTGGTTAGACCTCAATGCTCATGGAAATAAGCATTTGGCCTCGAGTAAAAGCGTTTTGGAGAGTTTTCTTGCAGAGAAGCGAATCGGTAGGCGCCGGTCCTGGGCCAGGTTCGTCTGTTGGCATTTTTCAACTTTTCGTTGCAATTCTGATGGTTCATAAGATGAGTTTTGCAACAGGTCTTGCAGTGGGCCGAAAGAGGATTTGAGCATGAGGGATTGTCAAAGAGGGTTGATCTCAAGATCGATGAATTTTTCCTCCATCAAAAGGCCACGATCGGGATTTTTTTTTGAGTAAGGATCAAATGGAGGTTCGAAATTCTTTCAACGTTTTCCCATTGGCTGGTCATGTAATGTTTTTAATGGTTTGACATAAAATCCCGAGCGCCATCGTCATGATTGTTTGCGTCTAAAATGTCTAGAACCGATGTTGAAACTGGCGTTTTCCATAGGAAAGTAATGGAAAGTTTTTTATGTATCATCATGAGAAACCATGGATACCGAGATAACTTGGAGGAGATTAAATGGGTAAATGTCCAAAATGCGGAACAATGGTCTCGACACCCAAGAAGAAGTGGACGATGGCTGGACGCCCCGACAAGCAGGGAAAAAGAATACAGCTTGAGATCGGACTGTTCGACTGTCCAAAGTGCCACAAGCCCTTCAGAGAAGTCCTCAGCAAGAAGAAAATCTAAGCGTTGCAGTGTCTCGCTGACGAGAAAATAGGGCATCGGGATTTCCAACAACCTTCCCAATTTTTTCTTTTTTGAAAGCGTTAAGTTTTAATGTGAAGAAGTCCAGATCAATGGCGATGATTCATTATAGAAGGCGTTAGATGACCGCGACGATTGGGCGACTGTGGAAGAACGAGTACTTCAAGACTGTCGTAATGATCGTCGTGGTCGTGGCAATAGTTTTCGGGTTTTGGTTCGGCTCGCAGGTGGTGTTGAGAACACAGTACCCGGCCTTGGCGGTGGCATCCGGCAGCATGTGTGAAGTGCAGGCTGACAGTGGAAATGGCTGCGATGGCTGGTCTCACCCGTTTGGGCGCACTCTGCACACGGGAGACTTGATAATAATCAGGGCAGTGGACGCCAAAGATATCACCCCAGGCACGGAACCTAATGGTGACATAATAGTTTTTCATAGGCCGAGATCTGACTCTGGACTAGCTGATGAGCTGATCGTTCATAGGGGAGTGAAGACTATGATGATGAACGGACTGGTATACTTCGAGACGAAGGGAGACTGGAGCGGGCCAAGTGGCGTGGTGGACAGTTGGGGACGAGACTACAGGGGGAGCAGTTACGCGTGGGAAGACAACAGTGGACAGTGGTGGGTTTCTGAGAAGTTGGTCGTCGGCGTAGTCCTCACGCGCATCCCTTGGGTTGGGCACTTGGCGCTCTACATGCGTGACTCTTCTGCGCTCTACGTGATCATTGCCATCATAATTGTGCTGATAATTGTGGAGTTTGCACTTCCAACCTCTAGATCTGATAAAACAGGGGCTGAACAAGCAAAGAGTCCAGAAAGCACTGTTGAAACGCCGAGCGCGGCGAGCAAGAAGATGTGCAATTCTCTGATCAGATCGCAGAGCAATATGCATTGAAGCCATTTAGTCTTTAGTTCGCTCGTCCACTTCTCAATAACCTCTTTCACGCGCACTAACGCCCAAAAAGATAATTGGACCTACGAATCCTGTCTGCCTCTCATGTTGTCTCCTGCTTCATTGGTCAGTGATTTCACCCATTCTCTCTTTTCCCATAAGGCGCATCCGTGTGTTTCCTCAAGCTGCTCATGGTTTTCCCGTATTGTGTTCAACATCTTAGACTGCAGGGCCTCTTTAAGTGAGAGGTGCTTTAGATTTGTGTCCGAGTAAGGGACGAAGGGGCATGGTTCCACGTTTCCCTCTGCACTGATGTGGATGAAGCCTCTTCCCGATGATAAGCATCCGCCTATTTCTTCTTCATCCCACGGCAGTGCGATGAACATGGCGGGGTACTTCTTTCGGAACAAGTCTCTTTTCCTTAACAATTCCGTTCTTTGTTCAGATGTGAGTTCCTAGTCCTCAGTTCCTTTCTTGACTGGAGTATATTCGACAAGCATGAAAAGTTTGCAGCCGGTCTCGACTAGGCTTTTGATGAAGTTCTCGTCGGTTGCGTCTGCAAAGTTGGCTCGGGTCATAGTCAAGGAACTGCCCCAAAAGATATTTTTCTTTTTTAATTTGGCAATAGCGTTCAATGCTTGCGCATAGACGCCGGCTCCGCGTCGTTTGTCCGTGTCGTTTTCGTAGCCTTCCAAACTGATTAATGGAACAATATTCCTGTTTTCGGATATTTTCTTAATCACAGCTTCATCGATCAATAGACCGTTTGTAAACGCTAGAAACATAATCGCTGGATGCTTCTCTGCAAGATCTAGAATTATTGGACGAGTTAACGGTTCTCCTCCCCCGATAACCAGGAAAGAGACGCCTAGTTCTTTGGCTTCGGCAATTAATCCTTCGAGTCTTTCATCGCTCATCTCGGATTCGGAGGCAGTGCGCAACGCTTGGTGGTAGCAGCCTTGGCAGTGAAGGTTACATTTGCTTGTCACGCTCAGTACGATAATGGGTGGAACGTGAACTCCCTTCGTATCCCAATTCAGTCGTGTCTTTGCTGCCTTTTTCTGCCATCTCAAAGTCTGCATGAAGAACGCTGCCTGACGAGGATGGGTCAGGGCAACCCGCAACGCGTCCTTGAAGAAAACATTCAAAGAACTGTTGAGAACCTTGCCAAAGTCAAGTTCGCTGTTTGTCTTGGAACCCGAAGGCATTCATGAAACCTCGACCATGAGCGAGGTCAAACCGTCGTTCAAATACATTCTGTTGTGGTATTCAGTTTCTGATGAGTAAGCTTGAGCGTTTGGCATCTGGGCATGCACAAAGGGGTGTTGGATCATGATTGTGGTTCCCACTTCCTCTCGCGCGGTGGAAAGAGGTTCCGACGCGCTTCAATCAGTGTTCGGGTGACTGATTTCCTGAAGTTCACAAGAGAATCTCTAACGCATTTTGATTCTCATGGTCTTGTTGAAAGAAACTGCTCGGCTCAAAATCGATGCAGCAAATCCCGTAATTCCGACCGTAGCAATATCATAGAAGAATTGTCTCGACAGAATGAATCTCAGATCTATTGCGCCGTAATGTAGGCTTCCGTAATACTTTCCTACGGGGTCATAGATTTTGTCAGAATAGACGCTTGTTATAATGAACTGCGGGAAAACAAACGTAATGAATACTAAGATCCATCTAGGAACAAAACCTTTCGGATTGAAAACCAGCCAGCGCGCGCTAGATGATACTATTCAGAGAGTGCTTTGGCTAGTTCTTGTGCCCAGGTCTTGGCTTTCTCCAGCTCGCCCGGTTTAAACTGCCACACGTTCTTGGCTTTACTTTCTACGTAAACAACTAGTGGCTGCTTCAATACGGTAAAGCCAAGGTTCTTCAGCTTCTTCTCTATGCCTTTAGTTGCGTTTCCACTTATGATCATCTGCAACTGCGTGTCAAACGCAGCCGCCCGCTTCCCCGAAAACCCTCCATCAGCAAGACCGTTCAAAAACTCCATAATCCCCTTTGAAGGCCTAAAAGCCATCGTTGGAGCACCCGCAATCAAACAGTCATAATTCTTGACCGTCGCCACATCAACGTCCTTAACGTAAAAAGAATCAACGTCAACCCCGTCCTCCTTCAAGGTTTTTGTAATAGTCTCAGCCACTTGTCCCGTCATCTCGCTAGCTGAAACCGTGTCATACACAACCAAAACTTTCATCTAACCACGCTTCCCCAGTTCAACCCTGCAGAACTGTGTTAACGACACAGGTTCTTAAGCCTTGATGCCCGCAAACCCCAGTTATCCTTCCGCGCGCGCTGTCACCAGCGAATACAGGCGATGGAGGCAGGTTATTCAGGAAGAGAAAGTGAAAAGTACCTGCCTACAAGGAAAACGTATCTACCTAAGGCTTTATAAAGGCTATTTAAGCATTCGCTAGACTATAAGAAGTGATGCTTAATGCCTAAGAGCAAAGCTATTATAAAGGTGGAGAACGTCGTCGCCTCGGCTACTCTCAATCAGAAGGTTGATCTGAACGCTGTTGTCAAAGGTTATCCCGGAGTCGAGTATCGGCCAGAACAGTTTCCAGGCTTGGTGTTTAGACTCAAGAAACCCAAGACGGCCACGCTGATTTTCAATTCGGGGAAAATGGTGTGCACCGGCGCGAAATCTGAGAAAGAGGCGCGCATAGCAGTGATGAAAGTTGTCAAGGAGCTGAAGAGGGGCGGGATAATAGCCATCAGCAAGCCAGAACTGAAGATACAGAACATCGTTGCTTCGGCAAGCTTGGGCGGGATGATAGACCTCGAAAAGGCCGCTTACACGCTCGGAAAGACCATGTATGAACCGGAGCAGTTTCCAGGCTTGATCTACAGGATGGACGAGCCTAAAGTGGTCATACTCCTATTTGCAAGCGGCAAGCTCGTCTGCACTGGGGCGAAGAAGGAACAGGACGTTTACGATGCCGTTCTCAAGCTTCACGGGATACTGGAAGAGCAGAACCTCATTTTCTATGAGTAGGCCCGCTTCACTCTTTTTTTGTTCTCAGTCTTTTCTATCTTTTTTTGATCTGTTTCAGAATGGTCTTCTTCTGTTCTTCATCTATCGTTCCGAGTTCCGTCAGAGTGTTGACTATGCCGCTGATGCTGAGCAGCGCGTGCAGTTTGATTCCGCGTTTTCCAAGCTTCTCTCTTCCGCCTTCTTGCCTGTCAATGAGTACCGCCGCGTCAGTTACTATTCCGCCCTCCGTTGTGATGATCCTTGCCGCCTTCTCCAAAGACAAGCCGGTCGTAATCAGGTCATCAACGAGTAGGATTCGGTCTCCTGGCGCAACCACTCCCTCTATTCTTCTTTGTCTTCCGTGGAGCCGAACACCTTTCCTGGTGTAGAGGAACGGTTTTCCGACGCCGTATGAGACCAGCGCGGCAAACGGTATGCCCGCGACCGGAATGCCCACGATTCTGTCGAAATTCTTCTCCCCTATCTCCTTCTTCACGAATTGCACGTAGAAGTCACAGATTCTGCGGAAAGCGTCGGGGAAGCTTGGGACTATGCGCAAGTCTATGTAGTACGGGCTCATCTTTCCGCTCGTGAGCTTGAAGGCCCCAAACTGCACCGCTCCTATTCTGTTGAGAATCTTGCAGAGTTCAACCTTGACTGATTCGCCGCTGTTCTTATCCATGGTCGACATTTCACTTCCTCTTGGAGACCTGATAGATCCTTCCTATCTCTGGGATCAGGCATGTTATCTTCGGGAATTCCTTTTGCAGCAGCTCGGCGAATTTTTTCTGATCGGCGTTTGAACCCGTATGGTATGGCACGGCTACCTTGGGCTTTGTCAGCCTGACGATGTCGATGCCTGATTGGACCGAAGCGTTCGGCGCGATTCCCACTGTGCAGAAGACAACGTCGAATCTCTCTTTTTCACCGATGGCGGCCATCTCCGGGTATGGCAGACTGTCTGCCGTGTGGAAGAGTTTTACTCCATCCTCGCTTGTGATTATGAACGATATCGGCGTCGCTGCCGGAGGATGATTACTCTTTTCAGCTTTTACGAGAACTTCGCCGACCTTGACTTCCGAACCGGGTTGGGCTTCGTGAAGCTTATCCGGCAGGATCGTGTTTCGTAGCCTTCTTGTGGAAGTGGGGTCGGCCACGACCATGCATCGCGTGTGTTTGTGGATCTCAGACACCAGGGCCTGGTCCAGATGGTCATAATGTTCATGGGTGATGAGTATCGCGTCGACGTTCTGGAGGTTCCTGGCCTTGACATCGACCGGGTCTATGATCAAGGTCTTAGACGGCGTCTTCACCGTTATTCCCGCGTAGTGGTTAAGCCACACGAAGAAGACCTCATTCCTTGCAGGAGTCTTCTCTATCGACATTTTTGTCTCCTCATAATATACAATTATGTGAGTTGGATTTTAAAGAACTTGCGATAGCTTCTGGTCATCGACTTGATAAGGCTTAATAGTTTCTGCCTACGGTCAATATCCTAGTGGCGTTTCATGGTTGACGTTTGGCTTCCTTATGGAAAAACAGAGATATGCGTGAGGGTTCCTGCACGCAACTTCTTGGGATCGATCGATCCTAAGGAGAGGGTCTCGGTGCCTGATGATAAGGCTGAGGTTACGAGGGCGCTGAGAGAACCTATCGGCTCAAAGAGGCTGTGCGAGATCGCTAAGCCTGAGAGCAGGGTGGCCATAGTCGTTGATGACGCGACGAGATCATCGCCGAGCCAGGTTATGGTCCTGCCTCTGCTTGACGAATTGGCCGCCGCCGGCGTCAAGAATGAGAACGTGACGATAGTCTTCGGTTGTGGAGCGCACGTGGCTGTGAAGCGGGAAGAAGCTGCCTCGCTCCTAGGCGAGGATGTGTTTGCCCGAGTGAAATCGGTAAGCCACGACTGTAAGAGTCAGGATCTGGTTTGCGTTGGCACGACTCAGAAGCATGGAACGAAGGTCTTTTTGAACCGGGTCTTCGCTGAGGCTGATGTGAAGATTCTGACCGGCGACGTGTGTTTTCACTACTTCGCCGGCTACGGTGGAGGACGAAAGAGCGTTTTGCCCGGGGTATCTGGTGAGGAGACTATCAGGCACAATCATGCCATGGCCTTGGAGGCGAATGCGAAGACAGGCGTGCTGGAGGGGAATCCCGTTAACGAGGACATGGTTGAGGCCGCGAGGATGGCGCGGGTTGACTTCGCCGTGAACGTCGCGACGAACAGCAAGAATGAAGTGGTGAAGGCTTTTGCCGGCGATCTGGAGCAGGTTTTCTCGGAAGGTGTCAAGCTTGTTGATGAAATGTACCGTGTGACGGTGGATAGGAAGGCGGATGTGGTCGTGGTCAGTTCAGGCGGAAACCCGGCTGACGTGAACCTCTATCAGGCCTTCAAGGGCGTTGACAACGCGTTGGGGGTTGTCAAGCGCGGGGGAGTCATAATCCTGGTGGCAGAGTGTCCACAGGGTCATGGCAATCAGGCGTTCTATGATTGGATGGTCAAGTTCGGTGATCTGAAAGCCGTTGAACGGGAGATCAGGCGGAACTTCGTCCTGGGAGGGCACAAGGCCTACTACCTGCAGAAGGTGCTGCAGAATCATAAGCTGATCCTGGTCTCGTCCATGCCTGACTATTACGCGTCTAACACCTTTAAGTTGAAGACGGCGAGGGCCATGAACGACGCGTTGAATGAGGCTCTCAACATTGCTGGACGGAACGCCAAGGTCTGGGTCATGCCGTTTGGGAATTACACGTTGCCCGAGGCCAAGACGGTCGAAGGGACGAGCGTTGCTGAGGTTGTTCAAGAACAGAAAAGTGTTTAAACGGCTTTAACTTCATGCTTCAGAGCAAATGGAGACGGACGACTTGCAGCAGACCTACAACATTCGAAAGTTCAATGTGAACGACTTGCAGGGCGTCACAGAGATAAACCGTTCTTGTCTGCCCGAGAACTATACGGATTTCTTCTTCACAGACTTGTACCGGAGATTTCCTGACACCTTTATCGTAGCCGAAGAAGACGGTCAAGTGGTGGGCTACATCATGTGTCGAATCGAGTTTGGGCTGGCAGGCTTCGGCTTGGGTGGCCTCATCAAGAAGGGCCACGTTGTTTCAGTCGCAGTCCTGCCCGGGCACAGACGCAAAGGGATCGGAGAAGCCTTGGTGTCCCAAGCTTTGGAGGGCATGAAACTGGGCAACGCTAAGCAAAGCTACTTGGAGGTCAGGGTCACGAACGAAGAGGCAATAAAGCTGTACAAGAAGCTCGGCTACGAGGTCACCCGGACGATGCATGGATACTACGCAGACGGGGAAGACGCTCAAGTGATGACCAAAAAGTTCTAGGCTGAACCGTATGCGCGTTGCTAGCGGAATAGCACCTCTATCAGTTTTCCGTTCCTGTTGATCGGCGCGTGTCACCATCATTTCCAGTGGACTCGAACGCAGCGAACACGCGATTCGCAAAGATTCTAAACACGTCCCAGGGAAAATGGAATTCACGGAGGAAATGAAATATGAAGAAGTCCATCGTTGGTCTATCCGTAATTTCCGTCGTTTTGGCTTTGTCGGTCGTATTTTCGGGGCTGCTCGCGCTCCGTGCATTCTGAATGGTAATGATCAAGAATCAGAGGGATTTTGCCAGTTCCGAGGTTTTTCCTTCAATCTGTCTGCTTATTTCCTCATCATATTCATAGGGCATGAACCCGAGATCTTCGATGTTCCACACGATGATTCTGTCTCGGCATTCTGGACACTTTGCCAAGACTACGCTCTGATGAACTTGCTCCATTGCGATTATGAGGTCATAGTCGACTAGCCGCTTGGTCTCCAAGCTTTCAGGGGTTCGCTTAAGGTACATCCCCACGTTCTGACTCGCCGCGTATCTTCTTGCCTCTACTGAAATCCTGCTTTCGGCGTGCGTTCCGGCGGAGTCCACCTGCAGGTCAGGTCTCATTTTCTTCAGCAGCGCTTCTGCCAACGGGCTGCGGTAGGCGTTGCCAGAGCAAACGAACAGCACTTTCATGCGTAGCCGGCCCCTCTATTGGTTCTGATGCTTGCGGTGTGCCTCTCCATACTGATACTCTCTGTTCTTGTTTTTCTCGAGTTTCTTCTTGAACATCTCATCCATGTCAACGGATGGACATGCCAATCGGCTTGCGTCTAGCACGTAGAATATCACGTCGATCAACTCTTCGGCTATCTTCGCCTCGCCCAAGCCTTTCTTCCAAGCGTCACTTGCCTCTCCAAGTTCGATGAACGCAAACAGCAGCTTCTTCGGGATGTCTTCAGGCCTGTTGTAGAAACCCTTCTCTAGAACGAGAGTTTCGATCTGCTTCTTCATCTCTTCAAGATGCATGAGGCTTCGCCTCCTGAGACATGTCTCGACTCTCTATTATATTCGCTCGTTTGGAGCACGCTTCAGGTCACACTGGAGAAAAGGCATACGAAATTGATTATTCCTTCGTTTGGCGTTGCCTGAACAGTTTCGCGAGCGCGCGCGCCTACAGATATCGGGAAAGCTATATCTGAACCAAAGATTATCGTGCTGGTCAGAAGCTCGGGGCTAATAATGCTTGACATAAGAGATCTCTTGAAATTTAATGAAGATGTGAGGCACAAGTATTTTGACAGCTTCATTAAGCTTTCATGGAGTGAATTCACTAAGAACAGGGAAGCAAGTTTTCACTCAATCAGGAACATATTCGTCCACATTCTGGGAACCATAGATTACTTTTTGGATTTCCTGCAGAAAGAAGACCTTCGATCCAAGAGAGAATTTGATGATTACAAGAGCTTCGAGGACGTCAGAGCTTACATGGAGCATGTTGAGAAACGGATGGATGATTACCTTGGCTCACTTTCTCTTGAAGGACTTAACAAGACGTTTGTGATAACGGCCGATGATGCCAAGACGTTCCAAGTCACAGCTGAAGACGTGTTATTCCACGTATTCGAAGAGGACATCTACCACAGAGGAGAATTGAATGCCCTTCTATGGCAAATGGGCATCGATCCGCCCCTACCTACGATAAGGGAATACCTTCAATACGCCCATCCCGCCCACGATAAAGGAACCCGCCCTTCACATCATTCAAAAACTTAGCTCGCTAAGTATTTCGGCGTAGATCCCAATTCTGGACCGTGGAGGCACGAACTTGGGAACAAGCATGCACGCCTAGCGTGTATCTAGCCGCATTCTAAGGAGGTGACTTGGAAGAGAAACGGCTCGCGCTTGCCATTTTTGCCCGGAGCCTAATCGTTAACGCACGTCTCTGTACTCTTTGATTCTGTTTATTCCTTCAATTTTGGTTCCGTCGTCTAAGACAAGAGTTGGCGTTCTGTTTATTCTGCTCATTTTTGCCCTCAATTTGCTTTCTAACGGGCATGAGGAAAGATCTATTAAACTGAAACTTGCACCTTTGTTCCTAAGGTTTGTTAGTGCCTCCTCATCCTCCGGTGTGTAGCCGCTTAGTACTCCTTGGCTTCTGTATCCGGCGCTACAATAATGGTCAGCATTAGGCATGGTGTATTTGACGAGCTCGACCTTCTCAGATTTAACATAAAGTTTCACAACGAGTCACACATATACTTGAAATACACGAAGATTTAATCTTTTGCAAAGGACGATAATAACTTGTTTGTCATGGTCCTTGCAGCGTGCGTGGATATTGAACTGGCACATTGGCGGGTTCTCACACGCCATCTACGGAAAGCGAAAATACTGGGCTCGTCGGCCATGCAGGTGCGGCGATTAGGTTAAGCCTCGGCGCAGATTTTCGGTTATGGATATTTCGGGGTTCAGCCTTTGTTATTCTTGTTTTCTATGCTCTTCCTCAGGGATTCCGCTTTCTCTTTCATTCCTTGTTTTTCGTAGTACAGGACGGCGTTCAGCAAATCCTGTTTTGCCTGATCAAGTTTGCCTTCAGCCGTATTTTGCTTGGCTTTCAGTTCATAGGCTGAGGCGACCCCTACCCAGTTTTTGATGGCGTTCAGCAGGCTGATGGCTTCGTCCAGTTTCTTCTGGGCCAAAGTCCATTTTTTTTGTTTTCCGTACAGTCCGCCAAGGTTGAGAAGCGCCCAACCGGCACCTTGCGTGTTGTCGTAATCTTCATTCTGATTGAAGGAGGAAAGAGCTTCTTTCAGCATTTTCTCTGCTTCTTCGAACCTGTCTGTGGAGCCGTAGAAGACGCCGATTCCCATTTTGGCTCGCGCTATTGTCAACGAGTTACCTGATTGTTCGGCTTTTTTCAATGCTTGATTCATCAGTGTTTCACCTGGTTCTGCTTTGCCAGTTTGCAGCAGGACTCCTGCTTTCCTCATGAGCAAATAGGCGATAGCCGCGTTGTTTTCCTCTTTTTCGCTTTTACTTGTGGTTGAAAGATTCTCTATTTCGTTCAGGAGGCGGTCGTAAGAATCTAAGGCTTTTTGGAACTGTCCTTTCATTTCCCATGTTAGCCCTTCGTTGTCAATTCTTTCCTCAAAAGTTTTGAGTCTTGAAATTTCTTGCGTTGGTGTCAACATCATCACCTTCAGGTCAGGTTGCTTTGTACCTATACGCTTAAGTGATATCTAACCGTTATTATATAAGCTAATCGATAAATTAATATCAAAGGAAATGAAGAATGCACAGAGGTGTTTCTACGCTGAAGAATCAGAGTCTTCTAAACGTTCTCGCTGATCCGGTTCGTCTCAGCATACTGATGCAGCTGATGATGAAGGAAATGACTGGCAAGCAGTTGGCTGATCAGACTCGACTTTCGCAGCCTAACATTCATCGGCACTTGAAGATTCTTCTGTCCTCGAAACTCGTGATCCTTGCCAGAACACGAGTGAAGGGAAACATTATCGAAAAGTACTATAAGACCGCCATTTCCGATGAAATGTTGGAAGCCAATCTGGCTTCAAGCCTGCCACAGAAGGAAAAGGCGCTAATGGCAGCAAGCTTGGCCGGAGCGCTGATGTCGTTCATAAACCAGAGCGTTCGCATCATGGAAAAAGAGCCCGAGAAAGTTGAAAACTATCCTATTGGCGCTCAAATAAACGTCTTTCCTGCCAGAAATGAGACAAAAATGGAAGTTACAAAGGCAATGAGTGATACAGGCAAACGGCTCCAAGAGATATTGAGAAAGCATCGGCCAGAGGAAGGAGAACGAAAGTTTGTGTCATTGCTGGTAACGTTGCCCTATGAATAGGACCCGCATGATGGGCCTCGCGAAAGCGGCCAGACCCAAATCCTGAATGCGCTCAGTGAAATCCAGTGCGGCCGGTGGGGTCTAAACTCCTGCCTTCTTGCTCTTATGGTTTTAGTTTGCGTGAAGGGGAAGACAGATGGAAGACTGTTCAGACTCTTGAACTGACGTCTTGGCTGGATTTTTCGATGCTCTTCCAAATGGCCAGAAGATTACGCGTTATTCTTATCATGGAGGCGGAGGTGGCGGGGGAGGAATAGGGCTGTCCACGTGCTTGCTTTGTCGGATTCTCGCGGCCGTGACGCCGTCGAACTCTACGGTCTTGTCCTCGGCCGTTCTCACGTTTCTGTATGTGACTCTGAACCTTGGGGTGTAGATTACAACTCGTTCGTCAACTTCGAAGAGTTCATTCACGAGCCTGCTTATGTCCTTCGGATGTTGGACTATCCTGGATCTGATCGTGTTCAGGTCTGCGTCGTGGGCGATTTCTTCTGTTCCGAATGCCGCCAATACTTTCTTGGGGTTTCTCTCTGAAGGAGCAGATGGAAGTTTTTCAAGTGGAACTTCCTCTCCGGTCCTGTCCAGGACGAGGGAGGCTTTTGCTTCGTTCATTATCCGTTCCTCCCCTTCAAGCTCAATCGTGTTGTTATCTTTCGAAGGCGCATCCGCCGGTTTCCTGAGCTCGAACTTCTGGTTCAGAAGGATTACTTCGAGCACTTCCTTGTCGACTGGGATCGTGTAAGCGCGCTTACGATAATAGTCAATGGCGTACTTTCCACTGATCAGCATGTATGGCTCATAGTACTTGTCGATAGAAATGAGCTGAATCTCCTCTGGTCTGGACTTCAAGAAGCCAAACCTGGTGAACATTTGATCCTTGAGTTTCTCTGCAGTAACCTTTATCACTGTTGGGTCGACGCGAGTCTCGTAGACGATGGTCTTCCTTTCAGCTATCTTTTCGCTGGAGGGTATCGTTTCAGTCGATATGACTATCTTTTCTTGAGATGCTGTCTCAGTCAACACTGAATCCTCAAAGATCTTTTTTCTTTGCATCTAATATGACTTATGAATTAAAAAGATGAATCACAGCTAAACTGTTTGCAGCGCGTGCCTGCAGACATGCTTTCGCTTCTCAGAAGCAGGACAGGGTAAGTCCAATTTCTTCTGCCGGAAAAGCGTAGAAGGCATAAATAGAGATGGGAAAAAGGACTAGCAAGTTCGATGCTTCTAGTCTCCGGTTTCCTCGTCTTCTTCCTCTTCTTCGTCTTCGACCTCGGTTTCCTCGTCTTCCTTGTCTATCACGGAGCTTTCACCTCCGAAGCCTTACGTCTGCTTTCCTTCTAGCTCGCGCTATATCTACCTTCACATCGGCTCGGAGATGATTCCGATTAAACAGTCCGGTGTCACCAAGCACGTGTTCCTGCTTTCGAGCGACTTCGCAATTTCAGATAAAGAGGAATAATGAAAAAAGTCCTTGGCAGACTGCCGAGTCGCCGAGTTACGAGTTTAAAGACAGAACATAAGTAGATGTTCGGAGGGTTTTCAACCCTTTTCTTCAGAGAATGAACAAGGCCGAAACAACGCGAAAAGCATAAGCGCTCGTGGCGATTATCTTTTTATGGGGCCATCAGCTAGTGATGTTGAGGCATGAGTTTCTTTCTCCGGCGAATTTGGCCAGGCTACCGAATTTTCGCCTTTTTCCCTTCAGCTGCAGGTATTGCGTCTACTGGGAATCGACCGATGATTTTGATGAGAGAGTGGCTCAGTCCGATGCCGAGCAGATGAAACGAGAATGGCTGAAGAACACGATGGAACAATTCGGAACCTGCGGTCTCATCGTCTTTCACGACGATGATCCGGTGGGGTACGCGCAATATGCCTCGCCAAGATTCTTTCCAAGTGTGCGAGAGTATCCGTCCGGTCCGCCGAGTGACGATGCCGTTTTCCTCTCGTGTTTGTATGTTCCGAAAAGAGAGCTTAGAGGCTTGGGCATCGGCAAGCACCTGCTTGAACTCGTTGAAACAGACTTGCGGGGTAGAGGATACGATTTCCTAGAGACCTTTGCCCGAAAAGGTTCAGAGAGCAGCCCAGCAGGTCCTTTGGGGTTCTACCTCAGGCGTGGCTTTTCGGTCGTAAGAGAGCTCGACGGGTTCCCCCTGGTAAGAGAAGAGCTTAGAATATAGCCGCAGTTGAGCTTTCATCTTGGCCAGAATCGACGCCGTGCCGTTGAACTTTCGCGGGCGCTAGAAGTAGTCTAAAGCGCTCATGAAGAATCTGTTGCCGTAGGCCTCGTTGAATGTGATATCCCGAGTGAACTCCTTGACCATGAGCACGCCGTGTCCGTTTTCAAGAACCGTGAAGCCGCGTGACGCGAAAACTCTGCGCAAGGCAGGATCCACGATTGCTTTGCCATAAACCACGGTCTGCGCTCTCTCCTCGACGAGTCCGATGAGCTTATTCATCTCTCCCTGATCGTGAGCAACGAGTTCCCTTATTCTGACTTGCTTCTTGTCCCTCTTGAATACGACGTAGCCTCTCTCGTCCAATATGCACTCTCTTGCCGCTATTTCGTGGGTCTTGGCGAGCATCTGCATGTACTTCTTGTCCCTGACTACGAGACCTGTCCTGTTCTTCACGTAGTCACGGTAGATTTCGAGCATTCTGTCAAGGTCCAGTCGGGCTTTTTCACGCTGCGAAACTCCCTGTTTTTTCACTCTTTCCTTTATCTTGTAAACGCCTGAGAATGACAACGCGTCAGAATAGCCTAATCTCTCGTATAGAGCATGAGCCACGATCGTCGGGCTAGTCGTGAGAAAAGCGAAACGATAGCCCTTTTCCCTGAAGTATGCGTGTGCCCGCTCTAAGAGCGCCGTGCATATGCCCTGTCTGGTGTGTCCAGGCAGGGTGGCAACGCCGTATATGCCGCCTTCTTTTCGCGCTGTATCATTGACGGTTCTCGTGGTCAACTCCATGATGCCGGCGTAGCCTAGCACTTTCCGCTTGTCCACGGCGCAGAATCCGACACACCCATCCCTCAGTCTAGCGTCCACTTTGATTGTCTTCTCGAATTCCGCGGGATCAAACGGCCAACCGAAAGCCTGTTCCATCAGAGGAAGCAAGGCGTCTTTTGCCTCCAACTCTTGATAAGTGAGAATCCTCATTCCTGCAAGCCCTCTTCCGAGCGAATCTTGTAAGGGTCAAGGTGGCAAATAAGGATTCGATTCTGCCGAATCGGCTCTTCTTTTCGATTCAGACTCAGGAAATCATTGGAATTGCATTTTCCGCTCGCAATTCAGAAAGCCAAGCCGCTCCGTCAATTCGATCTGTGAAGCAGGTTAAGTGACAGGATGAATGATCGTGAGTTTCAAGGCCCCAGGAGAACTGGATTCTTATGTGAATCTATATGCCGTGCGCTCGCTAGATACCGCGAGTCTGCTTAGCCGGGTTTCAAGTCATCGTGTGTGAATCCTCAATATGAACTCGGTCTTCACAAACGAGATATTCAAAGTATGGAAAGCTTCTTTTCATGGAATCAAGGACTGACGACTTCCAAGCTGAGTTCAAGGCAAGCGCCCCTGTGGAGAAGAAGCTGAGAAGCTTTGAATTGTATGAGGAATATAGTCAAAGAGACATTGCCGAGACGATTCTGGCGCGCCGGGATGCCTACGCAAAGGCAGACCTGCTAGCCAAGGAGGAACTTGGGACAGAAGTCGAAATAGAGGTTGAGAATTTTCACATATGGTTAGAACTGGTCAAGAAATATGCGCCGCCTGCAGCACACTATTATTCAGTTAGTCTCAAGAGTCTGCTTCTGGGTCTTCCAATAGGCGTAAGCGTCGCACAACTGTTCGATGCTGTATTGGAGAAAATCGAAATATCATAAGAGAAAACCGCGCGCTATGGCATGCTCCAAGGATTTGAATAGAGTAGATGTAGTAGCGCTGATAGTTCGCGCGCGCATGGCAGAGGATTTATATTCTGCACTGCTGGACTCTTTCTTTCGAGAGTGTGATTATGCCTATATTTTTGATTATTTCCAGGCATTCTGCAGAGAACTGTCCGTTGAACAATGAGAAAATGAAGGCTATGACTCTGGCATTACCCGCTAAATTGGTCGGACTGGAGAAGAAACATGGAGTCAAGAGGGTTGGAGCATGGACCGTAGTTCCGGAGCATCTACTGGTATGGGTGTATGAAGCCCCAAGTTCAGATGCACTGCAAGAATTCTCTATGGAACCAGAGATGGTAAAATGGATGGCTTGGAACACGAGCGAAATCAAATTAGCAATGAGTCTCGAAGAAAGCATGAAACTATTAGGATAAGCCAAACGGAACCAGCGCACGCTTTTTCTGTTGCGAAGATTGTTTTTAGGTTAGTACTAAGTGCGAGCTTTGAAATACTTTTGGAAGCTTGCCCAGACTAAACTGGAAAGAGCAATGAGCTTTACTTTCGAAACTTTTATCTTTGGTTTTGCTGATACTGAAATAGGCTCAGGCAATGGTGTTGTGTCCTAGGTGTGGAAACGAAGCATTAGATTCATCGACGGAGTGGGAATTTGCTGATTTCCACGTCAAGCTTTTTGTTTGCTCCAAATGCAAGAAGACATTCAAGGCATATTATCAAAAGGGAAGGTTGAGTCACACCATACCCAAACATTCTGGACAAACGTTTCATTCAGGGTCGGCCCACGCGCGCTAGTCAAGAAAGAGAAGGAGCGGGTTGATTGGCAAAAAATGGGTTACTAGCGCGCGCTAGATCGCAAAGAGACTGCTATTGGTGAAAGAACAAAGGTAAAACCGAGCGCGCGCGAAGGCTCAAATGAAGTTCTTCAGGGACCTAGAAAATGCAGCCCATGACAAACTTGTGAAACTTCCAAAAGATGTAGCATTTTTGTTTTTTCAAAAACTTTGGGAATTGGTGATGCTGGGCGAACGCGAAATGTCTTGGCAGCTGTTCTTTGACTGGCTTGCTAACAGAAAGATCGCAGAAGGCATAATCTTCGGAACTTGAAACTAAAGACGGGTAAGTGTATTTGGCTAAGGTCTTATCAAGCCCAAAACGCTTGCGTAGCGATACAAAGAACATCAAACTAGCGGTTGAGGCGAAAGAAAGCCGAAAAAGAGCCTTTCGCCGATGAATCCTTTCTCCCAGGAAAGTTGCTGTTGGTGGAAGTGAATGCAACTCGGAGCGTGGAGCTTTTGTTGAGGGGCGTTTTATGATGTGCGGTTTGTCCGTGCGCCTACTTGTCTAAGGCAACCCATGTTCTTATAGATTCTTCGACAGCCTTTGAGAGGTCGCCTTTCTTGCCGCCAAATCTCTCGATGGTCTTGAACCTGAGCTTCTTCTCCAGTTCATCTGGGAGCTCCACGCAAATTCGCCCCATGAATTATCAACCTTTTTTTATGCATGTTTCAAATTGTTAGTCACGATTCGCACGTGTCAGATGTTCTTCCAATAAGCAAATTGCCATATGCCAAGTATCGTTCTTATTTCTGTTATAATTGCACATCCATCCTTTTTGCTTATCCTTATAGGATATAATATGCATACTCGCTTATAAGTGTATCGGTTTACTCGTTTAAGCACTTAGGTTATCATCTGGAGACATGTGATCTTATTTCCACGAACAGCAAAAGAAAGAGCGCCCTCTTCGGCCACAAAGTTCATGGGTGTTAGCGGCGCGTGTTAAGGCTGACGCTGTCGATCGCTGCGCTGACTGCCAAGAACCCTGTGCAATCTCAGCTAGAGTGACCATGATTGTTGGTAGTGTTTTCAAGTTCATTCAATCACCTCCTATGCTGTTTTGAAAAGAAAGAAGACCTGGCTCTGTTTCGAGGGAATTAGCGCGCTCTGAGGAACACTTTTATTTAGGAACTATTCAGGCTTGGATGGGTTTCCCGGTTCAATCCAACAATTGCAACTGGAGCCTGTCAGTTTGCTACAGGGTTGGATCGTTGGAAACCCTCTCTTCCCTCTAGCGCGCATGTCTGTAGCTCGCGCTAGAAATCCTTAGCGTCGGTCAAGTGATTCCTTTGGAACTAATCCTAGCTGTCTCACCAAGTGTGACAGGAATAACCCATTTCAGTTTCGACATAACCATAGCCGTAACAAATCGAAATTCATCCGGTTTCCAACGATTGCCACCTCTGCTTTGGGAAGCAATCGCGCGCTGGTTTGTCCCTAAATTGGCTAATGCCTATTTTGGTGGGTATGTGCGCTATGTTATGAAGAGCTTTTCTGTGCAGTTTTTACTGAGGTCTTTTTGGCATGCCGAAGGATTTTGCTGGGCCAATTTCGGGGTTGAAGCCAGCAAAAGGAATTGTAGGCATGGATTGGGGCAGGCGCTTCTTCAAGCTTCTAAATCTTATATACAACTTTAGACTAAAACGTAAAAGGTGATATTTTGACAAGAATAGAAAAGTCAATCGAAATCAACGCCTCACCAAAAAAAGTCTGGTCCATGGTTGCATGGGAAAAACTCCCGGAATGGTATGATCTATTCAAGAAGGTTGAGTATACTTCTAAAGACAAGTACAAAGTAGGCGAAACTGTCCACATAATCAGTGAAGCGGCGGGCGTAAAAGCGGAATGGGATGCTGAGACGACGGAAGTGATAGAGAATGAGAAGGCAGCATGGCGATCCACTGGTGGAAACTTCACAGGTATTGGGTCTACTGCTCTCAGTCCCACAAAAGCCGGAACTAAAGTAACCATTATGATGGATTATGAATTGCCCTATTCGGTACTCGGCAAGCTAATCGACAAATTGCGGGTTCACAAAGCGCTTGAGAAGAGCTTTGATATAGGTTTGAAAAAACTGAAGGATATTCTGGAGAAATAGGGACTTCTAAGGCGCGCTGCCTTAGTGCTGTTTTTTCCCTTCTTTTATGTGTTGAAGTAGGTTGGTGAGACTGCTTTGTCTCTTCTTCCAATGTTCTGTGCTGCTTCTCTGTTCAGAACCAGGCACAGTATGCTGTAGAGCGCGTAGGAAGCAACGTTTCTTATGCCTCTAACCTTGTTGATGGCTAGGCTGTACTGAGTCTTCAGGAAGCTGTAGACCGCTTCTATATGCGGCCTCTTATGATACTCCCTTTTCTGGTCTTCCGGCCCGTAGGTTCGAAACTTCTTGTCCACTCTAAGGAGCCCTATGACACCGCGTTTCTGGTTTGCCGGATATGGAATCGCTGTCTCGTCGACGGCGTTTCTGAGTTTGCTGTCGCTGTATTGGCTGTCAGCTATCACGCTTCTGAGTTTGGCTCCGCACCGCTTGAGAATCTGCTTGGTCTTCTCCAGCATGTTCAGCGAGTGTTTCTTCTCGTTCTGGTTTGCGGAAGCAAAAGCGCAGGTCAACGGAAGCATGGTCTGAGAATCGATTGATAAGTGAAGCTTGTAGCCGAGTGCGAAGGTTCTGCCTGCTCTTCCAACCCTTGCGCCGCCGTCAGAATAGCCTTTCTGGTTATCCAGTGGATGCCTGGTGCTCCAAGCCTTTATGAACGAAGCATCCAATACGGCGTCAACGTCTTTTGCATCGTTCCGTTTCAAGAGCTTAACAACTTTTTCCTCGATTATTCTGGTGAGGTTGTCTTCTCCGACTTTTCGGATGAACCTGCTGAGAACGCTTCTCGGATAGCCTGCTTCGCCTGGTTTGATGAGGCACAGTTTTCTAAGCCGCTGGTCTGTGTCGAGTAGTCTTGTCATTTCTCTTAGACTGCGAATACCCTTCATTCTCATAACGATGAAGGCTCTGAACAGCCCTAATGGGCTTCTAGGATGCCTTCCAGGTCCAACTGTGTGGAAGCATCCGCGCACAATCCTTTCAGCAATGCTTAAGTCGGTGTTTCTAAAGAGGGTTTCTAGGGTCTCGTGTTCATCTTGTCCCGCTAGGATTCACCTCCTATGCTTGGACGTAACTCACTAAATACAAGACCCCAACTGCACTAATTAATTTAGGGACAAGCCAGCGCGCTACCCAATTGTGTTCAGGTCCAATGGTGGGGCTGCCCGGATTTGAACCGGGGTCTAGAGAGCCCAAGTCTCCAAGCCTAGACCAAGCTAGCCGACAGCCCCTTTTTGTGGCGGCATGCAAGATAGAATTTGAAGAGACACATTTAAGATATTCTCTGGGGCTGATAAGGTCGATGGGCTCTTGCTATCAGTGCGTCATTTGGTTTCTGACGCTGCATTGGAGGACTTTTGGACAGACTAGGCATTCGTCTGGGATGGGCCTGTCGGTCAGGGTTGAATTGAGTAAGCCGGTGTAGTGGGCGCATTTTGCGGGAGAGTCGAATACCTTCGGATACTCTAAAGCTTTGACGTCCACGACTTTTAGGCCTTCCACTGTCAGGTTGATTCTGGACATGCAGAAGGGGCAGGCATAGTCTGTTTTTCTCGGGAAAGTTGACGAGTCTGTTAAAACGGTTGGTCTCTCAAACGATTTCCCACAGCCCTTGTATGGGCATCTGAGTTTTCCCGGGTGGTGGAAGTGCATTATGGCTCATCCCTTTTTTGCCTAGTGTAGGCCTGCACTTATATCTTGAATATTAACATTTAATAAACTTATCCGTCGACAGGCACAACACAAATACACCAGATCGAAAGAGAGCCTCGGCGGGGCTTTGATCCCCGGACCTGCTGCTTACGAGGCAGCCGCTCCACCAGGCTGAGCTACCGAGGCACGACACAAAAATTCACAACACACCTATTTAAGCAGACACGCAAGAGCCAGCAAGCGTCCAGAAGTCAACGTTGCTTTACGCTCATGCAAGGCTTAATCTGTAGATGAGGTTCTTGCGCGCATCCGTGAACCCCAGACTTTCGTAGAGCCTCTTTGCGCCCGTCGGGTTCGCATCGTCGACGTAGAGCAGCACATCCTCGATTTGTTGAGACGTCAGCCATCGCATCGAATGAAGCATCATGTTTGCTCCGATGCCTCTTCGTCTGTGAGGCTTGAGAACGCCAACGTCCAAGATCCAGCCGTATTTGACCTTCTTCTCATCGTTTAAGCCGACGTCGACTCCTGCGATCACGTAACCGACTGGCTCATCTTGAGCGAGGGCGAAGAACACCTTCTGGATTTTGAACCAGGGCATGTCGAACAGGGCGTACCTCGTCTCTTCAACAGACTTGGGCCTGTAATTGAAATGCTCCCTGAAAGCCTCGTTATCAAGTGTGTTCAACAGGGCGATTTCCGCGTCATCGTTTACCCGCATCTCCCTGATGCTAACAGCTTCAGCCTCTGCGACGTGTGAACCCAGACCGGCCAGGCTCCTCTTCATCATGCTCGTAACGCGGACCGACTCGAACCCAAGGCTGCTGAAGAGATGCGTGCAGGCCAGCCTGTTAGACTGGGCCCAGGCATCAATGATCTTCGTCCCCCTGGTCCTGTGAGCCTCTAGGGCCTTCTCGAGAAGTTTCTTGCCGATTCCCTTGTGCCTGAACTCTGGAAAAACCCCGAGAAACTGGATGATACCGTTGCGCTGTTTATCCAGCCTGTCTGCGTAAGCATCCACCATCCCGGCCGGTTTACCGTTCCACTCGGCTATGAAGAGCCCATCGGCATTATAGCCGGGAGCCTCCATCATCTTCCCCAGGTCCTCAAGCGTCATCATCCTGATGTCATCATAATCCTCAAAACAGGCGTTGAAAACGTCAACGAAAACCGCTTCGTCGATGCCTTTTTTGAAAGACCTGATCTTCAGCAACGCTTTTACTCCAAGACTGGCATATCAAGAAACTACAAGATTTAAACATTATCGGCTGAGGTTCTGTTAACTCTGAGGGTCTTGCATGGACTAGGAGTTGTCCCTGTGAACCAAAGGGGCTTTTTACGAGCTCATGCAGACTTTGACTCACACGCACAAAATCCAAGAACACAATATGTTTACACGATACGTAAAGAAAACCTTAATGGATGTAAGTCTTATATCACCTTGTATCGTTCAATAATGATAAGATGCGTCATGCGTTGTCCTTTCTTCGCTCGTACGAGGAACAGCCTGGTTGTTGCATGACGCATCCCAACACTTCTAAAACGAGCCTACACGCGATTTTTCTTTTGTGAGCACTTATGAGAGCCTGAGAATCTCGACAGGTGAAGAGTAATATTGGACAAGATTTTTGGCAAAGCTTATGTGCGTTGAGAGAATCGAGTCATAGAATATGGCGGCAGAATCAACCCATCGTCTTTCTCGAAATTTTATCCTATTGCTGGCAACTATCTTCATTGCGAGTTTTGCCAGTTCAATGGTGTCTGCGTCTCCCGTACCCTTCTTGATCAAGTATTTCGCTAAGAGCAATGATGCAACTGCAACGTTTTTGGGAGTGTTGGTGTCTGTCAACAGTGTTGCCGTGGTCGGTGCAAGCTTCGCAGGCGGCTTTCTGGCCGATAAGATCGGAAGAAGAAGGACCATAATCTTTGGGTCAGCCATTTTGGTGCCAAGCTTGTTTGCCTACACGATTGCGCCTGGCCTATTCTGGATACTCTTGTTGTATTTCATTCAGATGTTCTCGATTTCCTTCTTTCAGCCAGCTTTTACGGCGTTGGTGGCGGACTCGAGTAACGTGGGTTCCAGAGGTAGGGCCTTTGGGCACTACAACTTATTCTGGATCGGTGGAACAGTTCCTGCTCCGTTGGTGGGAGGCTTTCTAGCGGATGTTCTGGGTTTGCGTTTTCCTTTCGCCATAGCTGCCTTACTATCTATCATTGCGTTGATCACGTCTTTTGGGTTGGTTGAAGTCTCTCACCGATCGATTGTTACGGACAGCTCCCTGAAGGGAGGTGAACCTGAAGATGATTTGATGCCCTTTGCGTCCGTGTTGTTGATTTTTGGCGCTGCGTTCTTGCTTAACGGTTTGCTTAACGGCATGATTTCGCCTCTCATCAGAGTATACTTGATGCTCAGGCTAAACGTCACAGCTACTGGGTTGGGATTGGCGCTTTCTTTGGGCTCTGGCCTAATGACTGCTCTTGTTCAGATTCCAGGAGGGAGACTCGCGGACAAGTTTGGACGAAAACCCCTGGTACTTCTAGGGTTCTTGGGCATACCTTTCGTGGTTGCGATGGCCTTTACGTCTTCTCTTTTTGAGTTCATTCTGGCCACTGCTGGACTGGTGGCTTTCGCCAACCTTAGCTTTCCGGCATACAGCGCTTGGGTCATGGATTTGGTGCCTAGTGCAAAGCGAGCAAGAACATCGGGCTTATTCAATGCCTTCAATGGCGTAGGGATGTTCTTTGGCCCCCTGTTGAGTACGTGGATTTACGCGTCCCAACCCAACATTGTCGTTCCATTTGCAGCTACGACTTTGCCTTGGATTCTGCAGATTCCTCTGATTTTGAAGTTGAAAGAAACCAGGGCAACCAGGTCTCGGGTCCGATTCCAGCATTGAAAGCCAAGTTCTGAAGCGAAGTCCGGCTGGTTAATAGACCTATCCAAAACTCACTTAAGACCCTGGGAGTTAACAGAATCTCAGCTGACGATTGAACAGAAGAGACGAAGGCGTTTTCACTGAAACCTGGGAGGCATGGCCCGTTAAGAAGAACGGAACATTGGGCGAGAGAGAAATAATCGAAATCATACAGAGGCAGCTAGCCCGGATGCCGAAGATGCCGATACCGTTCGGGGACGATGTGGCGGCCGTAGACCTTGGAAACGGCGAGCTGGCGGTCCTCAAAACGGATATGCTTGTGGGGAAGACAGATGTGCCGAAAGCCATGGGCCTGTGGCAAGCAGCGCGCAAAGCCGTCGTGATGAACATCAGCGACTTCGCCGCCAAGGGCGTGAGGCCGCAGGCGCTTATGGCGTCGGTCGGACTGCCCAGAGGCCTAGGCCGAACAGACATAGAGGAAATCGGCAAGGGCCTGAACGCCGGAGCGCGCGAATACGACGCGTACATCATCGGAGGGGACACCGGCGAAGCCTCAGACCTCATAATCAGCATCTCAGTATTCGGCACCGCGGGGCGAGCAGGCGTTACGCGGCGCGGTGGAGCAAAGCCCGGAAACATCGTAGCCGTCACGGGGCCATTCGGCAAGACTGCAGCCGGACTGAAAATACTTACCGCAGGTGCCCAGACGACGACGAAGGAAACCTGGGATAACCTTGTCGAATCTGTTCTGATGCCACGGGCACGGCTGAGAGAAGGCCTAACTCTGGCGAAGACGGGAGCCGTGACGGCGGCGATCGACTCAAGTGACGGCTTGGCCTGGAGCCTTCATGAAATTGCCAGAGCAAGCGACATCGGCTTCGTCATCAACAAACTGCCTACGGCCAAGGAGGTGCAAGCATTCGCCAAGTCAAATAAACTGGACCCGGCAGAGCTAACACTCTACGGCGGCGAAGAGTACGAACTCGTCCTCACGATAGAGAAGAAACGATGGCAGAAGGCAAAAGAGGCCGCTGAAAACGTTGGATGCGAGCTCCTGCCCATCGGCAGAGTCACGACGGAAAGAAGCATCATTCTGGACGTCAACAGGAAGAAATGCGCGATCGAGGCCAGAGGCTACGAACACTTCAAGACTGCCTGAAGATCGGGGAAACAAGCACTCGAATGTTCGTTTCCCACTCGTGTGACAGAAAAGTTATATGAGGGAAAAAAGCTTTATTTTCAATCTCGTTACTCAACCTCAAATTCTGGGCGAAAACTCCCCGCAAACATCACTCCATCCTGCCTGATCCGTGTCATCCGTCGCGAACATCGCGCCGAGACAGAAAAGAACGCCTTGAAAGGATGGCTTCAGCCTTGTTTTATCTTTTTCAGGGTTTTCTTCGCCTGTCCAGAAGATAGTTAAGGACGGTTATGCACGAAGCAGCCAGGTACGGTTGCCTTCCGAGGCTGATCTTCTGGCCGTAACGCAGGGCAAAGCTTTCTGCCTTAATCGGTAAGCCTACGTGATCGCCCAGCACGAAAATCGCGTCTTCGCCAAAGTCAAGATTGGCCACGTCTCGTCCTTTCTCCTCAAGAACATACACGTTGGTCCTGTCAGCCACATCCTTCAACAATGCCTCAAAGCCAAGCCTGTTGACTGCTATGCCCGGGTGCGACCCGCCGGCCAGCATCTTCTTTAAAATGTGCTCCCACGTCTGCTGATCCGTGCGCACGTCATGCAAGGAGGCTCCATCCACCTTCAGGTGCACTGGGGGACGGGGCGGACCGTTTAGCACGCCGTGGAAGGTGACGTTTCTGCGGATACCGTGACTCAGGAAAAAGCTTGCGACGATGCACTCGTAGACTATGTCCAAACGTCCGGCATCGTGGAGACGGGCAAACTCTGAGTCGGTCCTGCCTAGGCGCGAGTACAAAACGAACTCCCGCAATCTTCCTCACAGCCTTGAACTGTTGGAGATCGCAAATATAAAATAGCGTGCGCTAGACATAGTCCCCTTACAATGTGAAAGGATGAGGAACAGTCAAATGGTGAATAGGAACAGGTTGGATGCAGACTAGAGTTTTAGCCGACTAATTCGACGGTTGTTCCTAAGGCTTGGCCAGGCACTCCTTTTCGGAATTTGGCTTTGACCGTGCCGCTCTTGCCGTGGAAACCCATGATTCTCCCTATGAAATCGTTCTTTCCATATTTCAAAACTACTTTTCGCCCGATGAGTTTGCCTGTCTTAGAGATGGAATTTGCATCTGCAAATTGAATTAGGCACCATTTTGGCTTTTGTGTTTTGTTGCCTCTCCGATAGTTCACTATTTTCCCATAAATAGGTTGAGACACAAGTATTCACCGTTGTACCGCTTCCTTTAAGATGCGCATCTAACTCTTAAGCATGTTTCATTTCGCCTTGCCGCACGTTGCATCTACACGCATCTTAATATGCTGCGGGTGGATTACGTTAGCAGCTAGAGTCTCAAGAAGATTGATGGCAAAAGCCGGTTTTGATTCTGACCCAAGAATGATGTGGGCACGAAACCGCTAAGCCCATATTAACGCGGATTGCGCAGGAAAGAGAAGAGGGGATCTCGTGAGCAAGAGCAGATATTTCGACAGGCCCGAATGCTTAAGTTGTATCTACAAGGCAGGTACTTACTGTTGGCGCCAATGTCCATACAACGTCTGGAAAAGACAACCGTTCTGAACAAGGCACAGCGTGCGAAGAAAGCTAGGCCTTAACGCGTGCTTGATCTCCGATGACGTAGGCTAACTTGAAAGCCTATGCATAGGTTGGTCGTGCTTAGCTTGCCCCACTTCTCTACTCACTCGAAACTGTGCTTCTGGGTTATCTTGGAAACCATCAGTCCTCGAACTCGCGCGCTGACTTGTCCCGAAATTGAGTGTTGAAGTAGGTTGGTGAGACTGGGTTGTCGGTTCTCCCAGTGTTTTCTGCTGCTTCTCTTGTTAGGACTAGACTAAGTATGCTGTAGTGAGAACAAAGGCCCCAGACGTTGTGAGGACGCTGCCTCCAGCAATAAACAGTTTCATTGATTATCTCTCTCATCTTGACGCGCGTGGGCCACTCATATCCAAAGAGTTTCATGAGACCCCTTTGATCTCCGGGCTATCTCATCCAGCTTCTCACGCATGTACGGTTCCAATCTAACAAGGGACGCATTCTCGTATATAGTAACTTTAAGGAGCAAGCTTGACTATCAACACGCTTATTAATAGCGCTATAGACTTGACCTAAGAGCGCTGATTTTGGAGCACAACGCTATGACCGAAGAGGAAGACGAAGAGGAAGAGGAAGAAGAAGAGGAACTAGAGGAAGAAGAGTAATAATAGGGCATTAAGGTAGAACCAAGCTCTACGGAACTCTATAGACGCGGAAACAACGCTTTGTTCTTAATACCCTGTTTTTTAGTTTTGAAACCTTTGAAGGAGGTGACAGACAAATGGCCAAGTGTCCGAAATGTGGAAAAGAAGTTAAAACACCGATAAAGGAGTGGAATATGGGCAGGAACAAAAAGGTACATGTTAAGCAGTACGAGTGTTGCGGGAAAAAGTTCCGAGAATATGGAAAGAAGGTTTAGGAACTGCGTATGCTTCTCAGGAGTAGCTCCCTCAACTCTACCAAAAGTTTTGGGCGCGCGCGCAAATACACATTGACGGTCTGCAACTATTAAATCTCAGGGATATGTGATAGGTAATACTTTGGTTTGGGGTAAAGTTTTATCCCAAATCCTCAAGTTGCTTTTGTCAGTATTCTTGGTTCTTTCCATTCTTCTCTGAGGATGCTATGAAGGTAGAGGTCAGCCCAATTTCCCCAAACATATATCCCTTTTCGTATTTTTCCTTCTCTTTGGAAACCGGCCTTTTCGAGAACCTTCTGTGACGCTATATTCTCTGGGTCGGCTCCTGCCTGAATCCTAACTATGTCTTTGGACATGAACAAGTAGTCTACCGCAAGTTGGACAGCTTCTGTGCAGTAGCCCTTACCTCTTTCACTAGGAATCAATACATAGCCTATCTCCCAACAGCCTCCGATAACACCCATTCCCAGATAACCAATCCTGCTTCCATCCTTCTTCAGTATCAGAAACCACACTTTTTCCGAGCCTAGTTGCTCATACCGTTTTTCAGTATCTGCCTTAGATTCCTGTGCAACTAATGGATTGTATCTTCCAGCGAATTCAGGGCTGTTGAACCAATCAAGAAGTAATGGCAGATCCTCTTTCTCCGCAATCTTCAAGTTTACTAGCTTACCTTCAAGCAACCTGAACACCAACCCAATATTTGAGTTGGTTCAGCTATAACTTTTCCGCCACATAGAGATAGGGCGTATACTCAATTCCGATACTACCTATATCCCTACCCTATTATGATCTGATTTCCGTACTCGCCTCTTTCTGCAATTAGAATGCTGTGTGTTCTGAATCGTGTATACGCTGCCGTCTCAGTAGCCTTTTTCCTGAAGCCACAACCAAGCAAAAAGTTTGGTTGGTTGGTTGGGGTAAAGTTTTATCCCAAACCCAAACCCACACATGATTACGACGACGAGAGAGGCTGGTATTGTTCCAACTGCCATCACAGGGCAGATAAATAGGACATTGATGACACATCTACCTCATTTTGACAATTAGCGCGCGCTAACGTGATCCTAAGGTAGTTTCATTATTTAGCAAGTTTTTTGTTTTGGAATGACCAATAATTAGAGTTGAGCGTGAGAGGTGTGAAATCGGTCGAACTGAAAAGAGCGCTTAAGTCCCTAGGTGACTATTTCCGCTCCTGCGCCCATAGGTCCTAATGTCGTGACTTTGATTCTTAAATGGTCTCCGGGCTTTGCGTTACCAACGAAAACTAAGAAACCTTTGATTCTGGCTATACCTTCCCCTTGAGGGCTTGTTTCGGTTATATCCACTTCGTATTCTTTTCCAGTCTGAACTGGGCAGTTCTGAAGGCCTCTGCCACGTTTGTTCTTGGCATTTTTCGGGCTTCTTTTTCGCGGACTCATTGGCATCTTCCTTTTTCTGCATTTGTGGTAATATGATTATAGCTCCTCAGTGGCTTTAAGTGTTCTGCATTTTACTGCTCGCGCTAACCCAATTGAAAGTGCAATAATTTATCTAAAGTCCATATTAGCGCGCGCTTCGCCGTAAAATGTTTTGTTTGTTTGTTTTTGTTTGTTAGTATGTGGGTAGAGAAAGAAAGAGAATTTGGGTTTGGGGGGTAAAGTTTTATCCCAAATCCAAAATCGCCTATTTTTTACCTTTCGAATGTTTTGCGGGAAGCGAAACCTGTTTTTTCTCTTTTCTTTTCTGGTTTTTCTCTCTCTGCAGTTTTCTATGCTGCTCTAAACCTGTAGCTTTCTTTTCTCTTTTTGACAAAAACTCATCAACCTTAGTAGGCAATAGAAGCATTACGCATTCTAAAACGTTGTCCTCTTGTCTACAGCTGAAGGGCGTATACTCGATTCCGATACTACCTATCTGGCTACCCTATAATGACTTGATTCTATTACTGCCTCTATGGCTGTGCTGAATCGTGTATACACTGCCCTCTCACTAGCCTCTTCTGAAGCCATTAGCATCGTCGTTTTGGTTGGTTGGGGCAAAGTTTTATTCCTTCCTGATTTGCAACTGCTGAATAAATTAATGGGAAAAACGGGTAAAAATGCATAAAACGGGAACAAGCGGGCGCGTTATAGATCCGTGGGTTATGTACATCGAGGCATGAAAGAATGATGCTATTCAAGTGATTTGAAAAAAAGAATATAGAAACTGGGAGAAAACCAATCTTAGATTAGAGCTGTTGGCTTGACCTAAAATCGACTTCTTCTTGGGGGTGATCTCTTCGAGTAACACTCTCGGCAGTATACAGGTCTGCTGCCATCAGGCTTGAATGGTACTTCGCATTCCTTCCCGCAATCAGCGCAAACTGCCTTGTGCATCTCTTTTTTTTCGTACGTCAACTCTTTCAACTCCTTTACGGTTGCTGTGCAAAAATCGCTTCTTACACGCTTTGTCATGCTTTGGCGCCGCTGCTTATAAACAGCACGTCCAAAATCATGAAGTCAATGATTGTAGAAATCAAATTCGAGCGCGCGCGCAAATCTGCGGATGGGATAATTCTCTTGCATTTCAACGCTCACAGAGCTTTTGTCTGCTCAATTTTTCCGGTTAGGACCTCAACGATCCGGTCGTTGTTGAGGTACATCATTGGTTTGTTGCAGGCGGGACATTTGAAGAGAAGCTCGAATGCCTGTTCGAAGGGGTATCGCTTGCAGCCTGGCGTTTGGCAGGTGTAGAACTCGTGGTTTTTCTCGTATTCAAGCCGGGTTTCCAGTTTTTCGAGAACACATCGCTTTTGGTTTAGGATAAAGCTTTCCAGTTGGTCTGGTTGGAGTCTCCAGTTGAAGATAAACCAGCCTGTTTCTTTGTCGCGGGTCCGCCTGAGAGCCACGATGGAGTGGTCATAGAACCTGTAGAGTGCCTTGCGAACCAAGTTGAGGCGTATTAAAGTTTTGTCCGCTATCTCAATATCTGTGATCTCGTGAACTCCTTTGAAGGTCTCAACTACTCTAAAAGCGTCCTCGCCGAACAACGCAGCCACTTTCTTCAGCATGTCGTCATCCACAAAGGACAGTTTTGAAACGCCTCCGCTTAGACAACGCGCAGACAAGCTCCGACCGAGGAGAATATCCAGAATGCCATTCTCGAATTTCCATCCGCTATCCTCTATTTCCCTGTGTGTCATCCTAATGAATGTTGACTCTTCAAGCCCTTTTTTCGAAGGTCTTTTGCTCCCTTACTTAGTAGCGCTCAAGGCGATAAACCCTTTCAAGCGCGCGCGTCCATATCAAATTAAAGACTAATTATTTTAGGGACAACCTAGCGCGCAAAGCCGATCACAGTCCATCAAACTGAAAGACGGAAAACTCGCAGACTAGATCACCTAAACACATGCCCAAGGCCCAGAAAACCGACGGGGGTAGGCGCATTTTGGGCTGAAAACGTCCCGAAACCGCAGTTCAACCCACCAAATCCCCCCGGCCACGTCCACACGAGACCGTCTGGCACTACTGGTCAACCCACGCGCGCGCAGACGGTTAACGGGGGAGTTCAGACTTCCATCTCAAGGTTTCTGGCCACGCTAAGGTAGAAGCTTGCGAGGCCCTTCCATCTGCCCCATCTCTCGGCGATCCTGCGAACCTCTGCCGCGGAGATTCTGCTGTCCCTGCAGTAATAGTGTGAAAGGCATCGCCTCACGCCCAAGTCATCCGCGGGAATGACGTCGAATTTTCGCATGCCCCTGATCATGGTGAGCTCTGCAGTCCAGGGCCCGATTCCACGAACCCTGTCCAACTCAGCTATTATGCCATCCGAATCCGGACGATCCTTGAGAGCTTCTAGATCTAAATCTCCCTTCTCGACGAGCGCTGAAGCATTCTGGATGTACTCTGCCTTTCTCAGGCTCAGGCCGCACTCACGAAGCCGCTCGACAGATGCCGTTGCCAAGCTGTCAGGCGTCGGAAACGCGTAGTAAACCCGGCCGTCTGCCTTCAAAGCATTTCCGAAAGCCTTGACGACCCTCCTCTCTAGGCTCTGCGCAACGTCTAGCGAAATCTGCTGCTCAATAATCGAGTCGACGAGAGCCTCAAAAACGGAAGCAGTCGAAGGACTCCTCAACCCCCTGAGCTTCTGACTAAGAGCAAACATTACGGCGTCATTCTTAACGTCCTCGTAGAACCGGTCAAGCCGCACTTCCAGGTTGAAAAGAGAGCCCACGGTCTTCAAGATTTGCTTCTTATCCGCACTGGACATCCGCGTATCAGACTTTGCCTCAACCGAAAGGCATGGTTTTTCCACGCTGCCCTCGGAGGACACGGTGATCAGACCCAGCTTGTGGCCCACTCTCATAACCTGCCAATATTTCCCCGCCTCGTACCTGCGAATCTGCTCATCCCCGTTCGAAAAGATCATTGCGGTCAGATCGAAATCGAAGGGCGGCACAGGCGCTATTTCCAACTTCACGGGACTATGCTCCCTGGGACATCTTAGCCTTTTACCCTCTTAATAGATTCACGGAAGAGAGAGCGCGCGTCCGGTACAGCAGCAGTGTACGGAAGGAGACGTCGTTTCTCGGGCCGATACCGGAGATACATTGATCAGCGCGCGCCTCTACGCTTTGGAGAGGGGGATTGAGTTTTGATAAAAACGATGTAACAGAACCTTTTGCAAAACTAACTTTTGTTAACGGTATGCTATTTTCCATGGATGTTTTTCACATTCAGCATGATTTCATGAAATCCGTAGTGCACGCGCGCTTTTTAGTTTTCCAGAAAAAGGAGAAGAGGGAGTGTTACCAGTTGTGTTCCCATTCGTAGTATACTGTTGCTTTGTCGCTTGCGCCTATCCATATGGTCCACGTGAGGGTTGAGCCTACTCTGGAGGCTGAGGGTGTGCACACGTCCAGCGTGTAGCCGTTGATGTCTTGTTGGACGGTGATTTGGATGCTTGTGGTTTTGTGGTTTTGGATGGTTATTTCTGTTCCTTGGACTTGGTGGCTCCCGTTGTTCACGGATTTTGTGACTGTTGCGTTGATTTTGATGTCTTTGGCGTAGTTGACTATCGCGGTGGTTTCTGCGTTCGCGGGCGTGTAGTCGGTGTTGTCTTCGCCCATCCACTTGTTGCCTCTGTAGAATTCTATGGTTCCTGATGCTAGTGGCTCGGTCAGAGTGTTAGTTATGTGGTAGCGGTTCTGAACTTCGCCACTTGTCCAGAAGTACTCTTGGCGGAGAGTCACGGTGCCGTTGAACAGGGGTAGCCTGATTGTTGTGCCGTTTTCAAAGGACAATTTGCCGTCATAGGTGTACTCGTGGTATTCGTCGGTCGTAGTCGGTGTAAAGTCAATCGATTCTGCGTACCTTGATATGCCGTCGGTTGCGCTTGAGAAGTAGATTGGGCCTGTGATTACTATGTGGGGGCCGCCGCTTACTAGCACTAGGGTGAAGTTGTTCCAGGTTTCCACGTTTTCGATTGTGGCCCAGCAGTCAAGATGAGACGTGTCTAAGTCGATGAAGTAGGTGGGCTTCCATTTTGGGCCTCGCATGAGATATGAGATTTTGAGTGGATACTCTCCAGGTGGCGAGTTGGTTGTTACTTGGACGAGGATTCTGGGTCCTTGGGTTTGAACTACTTCAGACAGTGTGATTCTCGTTATTCGGTCTCCCGGAATCATGACGGTTCCGTTGTTTGCTTCCAAGAGCAGCATGTTGTCCCAGCCGATGAATTTCCCCTTGTATGTGGCGTCCTGCGTGTAAACGGTTATCACGTCGCCCTTCTCTATCAACGGGTGGGATTCTTCGCTTGTGGCGATTTTGACAACATTGATTCCTGACACAGTCAGCGTGTCAGTTAACGCGTTAGGTGGGAGGTAGAGCTGGACTGTGTCCATGTCATGCTCAAGCGTAACGTTTAGTCCGTAGTTGATGGAAGTGACGCCGTTTCCGTAGATTGTGACCTGGTCTGCAGCGTTTTGCCCGGACTGACTAATCGTGGGGTCATTGCAGTTCATTGTCAGGGTTAGCCCTGCGAAGACGGCTCCGATCGCAGAGACCACTATTAAGCATATTAACGCCGCAGATTTCGTTGCGGGATTGCGCATTAAATTCATCATTTTGATGCCTTCCTTAATCCTTTGAAATAGAATGTGCGCTCCTCTGTAATTATCCTAATCTCTAGGACGGGTTGTTCTAGCAATTGGTACGGTGCTTTCTGAAGGAAGGAGGTAAAGTCTTATCCAATGATGGAAGTAAGAAAAGCAAGTAGTGGCCTCTTTAGTCAAAATATGGAGCCTCGGGCGGGAATTGAACCCGCGACCGTCGCCTCACCGATCCTTCAAGATGGAGACTCTTCCTTCTTGGCCGGGCACGTATGCTGGCTTGGAATAGCAAGTGGCATTGTGTTTTTGGGGTGCTTTGAGGGGATTTGACTATACCTGCGCGTTCACCAGGCGTCAACGAAGCAAATCTTTGTGAGCAGTTTGAGCCAATGTTTGAATCAGATGTTCTTCCACAAGCAATAAGAACGCAGAATCTAATAATGTTCTATTGATATGTTGATGTGAGAGGTCTCCTTGTCGTCTCTTGAGCGTGATCGTGTTCCTAGTCCTCGTCCTGTCGCTGCGAAAGAGGTTCCGCTTGTCGACAGAACTGGAGAAATGAACGTGTTGAAGGAGGCTGTTTACCGGGCGGTTCACGGTGAAGGTGGTCTTGTTTTCATTCATGGCGAGGCGGGCATCGGAAAGACAAGATTGGTCAGAGAGCTCGGTGCCTATGCACGTTCCCGTGGGGTGCAAGTTCTGTACGGCAGATGCCCAGCACTATTCAGAATGAACGGCGTTCCCCCCTACATTCTCTGGAAGGAAGTAATCAAAGACTATCTGGAAACATGCACTCCGGAGCAATTGTACAGGGTCATCGGCTATTATCCGGCTGAAGTGGCCAAGCTCGTTCCTGAAATTAGGCAAAGGCTGGCGACGATCCCCCAGTCTTTTGCGATAAGTCCGGAGCATGAGCAAAATAGACTTTTTGAAGCGGTCTCACAGTTCATAACCAATATTTCCAGAGAGGCTCCATTGCTGGTAGTTCTTGACGATCTGCAGTGGACAGACCCTTCATCGCTTCTGCTATTGCACTATTTGGCTCGTGGCGTGCAGAAGACGCCATTGCTTCTTTTGGGGGCTTATCGCAGCACCGACATTGATGCTAAACATCCGCTGTCGCCAGTTCTGTCGGAATTAAATAGGGAACGCTTGCCTCAGTCTGTCTCTTTGAAGCGGATGTCTGTGAACGACATTTCAGAGATGATTAGGCAGATATTGGAGCAAGACGATGTTCCCACGGAATTTTGTAAGATGGTCTATGAGAAAACGAGAGGGAACCCGTTCTTCGCTGAGGAAGTGATAAAATCCCTGAAAGAAGAGGAAGTAGTCTATCGAGAGGAGAACAAGTGGAAGATTAGGGAAATCTCAAGGATCGAGTTTCCTGAGACCGTAAAGAGCGTTCTGAAAACGAGATTGGCTCGTCTAGATGAGGAATGCCAGAGTGTTTTGACTTTGGCTTCTTTTGTTGGGAATGATTTCACTTTGGAGGCGATGTGCGCCCTCACTGGCATTGAAGAGAATAAACTTCTTGAATTGTTGGACAGGATGCTCAAGACCGGTTTGATAAAGGAGAGGGAGGTTCGTGGAGAAGGGGTTTGTTCTTTTGCCGACATTTTGGTCCGAGACGTTGTTTACGATGAAGTTAGTCTGTTGAAGCGAAAGAAGCTTCACGGGGTTGTGGGACGTGCCTTGGAAAAGGTCTATGCTAAGAAGATTGAGGAGCACTTTGGAGAGCTGGCCTCCCACTTTCTTGAGAGTGGAGACAAAGAAAAGGCGCTTGACTACTTCTTGAAGGCCGGGGAAAAGGCTCAGAAGGTGTATGCTAATAATGAAGCTGCTTCCTACTTCCAATCCACCCTTGCGTTGCTTGAAGAGAGAGAAGGTGAGCTTCGGGAAAAAGGGAGGGTTCTTGAAGGACTTGGAGACGTCAAGAGGCTCGTGGGAGAATATGATGCGAGTATGAAGTATTGGAATGACGCGTTGGTGTTGTGGAAACGACTAGGTGAAGGAGAAACAACGGCAAGACTGCACCTCAAAATGGCAAACGTTTCTTGGCTCAATATGGGTGATACAGAAAAGGCTAGAGAACATCATGAGGTGGCATTCAAGATTTTGGAAACCAAGCCTGAAAGCGTCGAGTTGGCGAGTCTCTATGAGGATATGGCAGGCATGGTCGCCATGGGAGCTACCGGGGATCTGGCTGTAGCTCTTTCTTGGGGTGAGAAAGCGGTTGAGCTTGCCAAAAGGCTGAACGCTCATGAAGTTATGGCACGTTCGTATATGTGGTTGGGAGAAATATCATCTTGGCTTGGCGAAAGGAAGAAAGCCCAAGAGTATTTTGAGAGAGCTTTGAAAATAGCACTTGACAACGGTTATATGGAAACCGCGGTGTGGGCTTATGACGACCTTGCCATATGGATTTCAGCGGAAGAAAATGAAAGACGCCAGGAGTATTATGAGAAAGGATTCGAACTGGCAAAAAAAGTAGGGACTGTTGATTGGATAGCCTTGATTGGCTTGCATCTAGCGCACAGGAGTGCTGGAATGGGAGAAATGAGCAAAGCAGTTTCTATGGCGGAAGAATCGGCTTCTTTGAACAGGAAGGTGGGAAATATGGTTCAACTTACTTGGTCACTGGGCTGGCTTGGGATCTTCTACGAGACATTGGGTGAAACGGACAAGGCTACCCAGTGCTTCAATGAGGCTGTAAGCATTTCCAAAGGACTTGATGATTTTCAAGCGAAGGCCACGGCTCTTGTGGCACTAGGATGGTTCTATTACAAGGGAGGGAAGTATGCTGAGGCCAAGGAGCTCATGGAAAAGGGTTACGAAACTGAGGAAAAACACGGAGTGAAAGCAATACAATCTTCTCAGTGGATAATTAGAAACTACGTAGAGCTCGGCGAAATCGAGAAGGCCAAGAGTCTGATCGACAGTTTGCAAGAGTTTGCCCTTGAAGAGAAGAACAAAATGCTCACTGCCTACTCACATGCTTTGAGGGGGACGATGTTACGGGCACAGAAAAGATGGGAAGAATCAATCGAGCAGTTCGAGAAGAGCGTTCAAGAGTTCGATGCTCTGGGTGCGAGACGATGGAACATGTACGATTTCGCCGACTTTGTTCTCTCTGAATATGCTCGAGTGTACTTGGAGCGGAACCAGGAGGGCGATAGGGAAAAAGCCCGCAACCTCTTCAACCAGGCCCTGGAAATCTTTCAGAAGATAGGCGCCAAGAAAGACGTTGAGAAAGTGGAGGCAAGAATGCTCTATATAGAGACAGGTAAAGCCGCCTCAGTGCCTAAGCCTACAGAACTTGTCAGTACTGGCTATGCGGATCTTGACAAGCTGCTGTGTGGAGGGATACCCCAAAACTATGCCGTCGTACTGACCTCACCTTCCTGCGATGAGAGGGACATGCTGGTCAAGAGTTTTCTTGAGACTGGAGCAAAAGAGGGTGAAGTCACGTTCTATGTCACCACAGACCCTGGCATGGCTAAACCTCTGACAGAATTTCGGTCCAGCTTCTGCCTTTTCGTGTGCAATCCTCAGGCGGACGCAATCGTCGAGGATTCACCTAACGTGATCAAATTGAAGGGAGTCGAGAACCTCACGGACATAAGTATCGCTTTGACCTCGGCGATGCGCAAACTTGGCCCATCTGTGAAAGGCCCAAGGAGAGCCTGTATCGACATTGTCTCAGACGCCCTGCTTCAGCATCATGCAGTTCAAACTAGGAAATGGCTGGCCGCTCTCATTACTGAGCTGAAGTCGATGGGCTTCACCACCCTGGCAGTAGTTGATCCGAGAATGCATCCTCCAGAGGAGCTCTACGCAATTCTGGGATTGTTCGAAGGAGAGATCAACCTCTATGAGAAAGAAACAGAGAAAGGGACAGCACGGTTCCTGAAGATCAGGAGAGTGAGCGGTCAGGAGTTTCTCGAAGATGAGCTGCTTCTGACAAGGGAGCGCGGGCGCTTTTGAAAGGATGGGCAGAACATGACTCTTTGTGAGAGTGCAGGATTAGCCCAATTAGCTCGCACGATCGATCCGAGTAGATTAATGGTTCTATTCATGCTATGTTATGCTTCGTTTTAAGCCAGCGCGCGCTCAACTCGGCATGGTAAACAATGGTAATCAATTGTCGGTAAACAAAAAGCCTGAATTAGGCTTCTTTGGTCAAAATGTGGAGCCTCGGGCGGGAATTGAACCCGCGACCGCCGCCTTACCAAGGCGGTGCCCCACCAGGCTAGGCTACCGAGGCGCGCATGTGTCTCATGAAAGAACCTCCGTTAGGAAATTTAGAGTTTTCGGAACCCTTTCTGAAAAAAGGCTGGCTTCTGGCTTTCAAGAACTGTTCAACTGCCCGTCACGCCGGTGCGATCGTGGGCTGAGCTACTTCGGCTTCCGATCTGCCTCTTTCTTTTTCATCGTCAATACGCGTTTGGCCAGGGCCTGCAGGGTTAACGGTAGGTATCGCACTTCGGCGTCTAGGCTTATGAGGAAGCCTTCTACGTCGGTGACTTCTAGGAACGAGTATTCTCTCAAACGGTTTCTATGCTCGGTGTAGGACGCGTAATCCTCGTATAGTCCTATGATGACTCCGTCGTATCCGAGGCCGATTCCTCTCTCCAGCATGATGATTCCAAACTGGCTCTCTTTCAATGCTTGCTTGGTGATCTCCCTTGCCTTTTCAGTCTCTTCTGACCCGAGTGTCTTCTTCAGTTTTACGAAGGTCAACGCCAACAATTGGTAACCAAGCTTGCGGAAATCGGGTACCATCGTGTACTCTCTGATCACGCCGTCCCCTTCCAGCCTCTTGATCATCCTGCTGACAGTAGGCTGAGAGACCCCCACCGCCTTGGCAAGCTCTCTGTCGCTTCTTCGGCTGTTCTTCATGAGCTCAGAAACGAGTTTCATCTCCACGTCCTTCACGACTGCTCACTCTCCAACGCCTAAACGATCCTATCCATCAAACAATGCCGTTCGGCATTTTAAACATTTTAACTCCACTGAAGGTTAAGCAAATATAAAAGGAGAACAATTCAACAATTGAACCCGACTTCGCGGGGGTGTCCGAGTCTGGCCAAAGGAGGCAGGCTTAGGAAAACGCCGTCCCACAAAAACACGATTCGCCCAAGAGGGGCAAGAAAAGACGACGCTTTAAGAAACCTGCTGCCGCAGGGCTGCATGGGTTCAAACCCCATCCCCCGCACCACTATGTTGATTTTGGAGACGGGCTTATCCTGTTGACATTTACCATTCGCGTTTTCCGAAGAACTTGGCGTTTTCGAAGTCGCACACAAACTCGAAGCTTGCTTCCATAGTGCGCAGGTATCGGCTGTGGTTTTGGCCACTTTTGAGACTTATTCCTGCGCGCGCTAAGCGGTAAGTCTGTCATTGTCAGCCTTAGGAATTCAGAGATCAAACCACTGGCGCAAAACTAGAAGAAAGGGTTCAGCCATACACTTAAGGTGGAACAGCATTATGGAAAGCTGAAAAACTCGGGGAGGAGAAAAATGAATGAAATAGTCGGAGTAATATACCCCATCCCGCTAGGTCTCGTTAATCGTCTCTTTGATGGTAAGACCAAGGTTTTCGTCAAATATGTAGCACATAACACTACGAAATTAGAGCCCGGAGACAAGGTGATCTTCTATGCTTCACATGGATCAAGAAAAGTGATAGGCGAAGGAATCATCGAAAAGGCCGAATTTCTGAATCCCGAAGTTGTTCTTGCAAGGTATAGAGAAGATCTGTTTCTCAACGAGGAGGAATTTCAGGCCTATGTTAGAAGATCGCCATCACGAACTCCTTCGAAAAAGATGCTGACATTTGTAATGAAGAAACTGAGGAAGTATCCAAAACCTGTGGATTACTATAGACCAGTTACTATGGCCGGGCTGTATCTTGGTGTAGATGAATACCGCATTCTGAGACGACAAAAGTGAATCATGAAAGTTCTGGTCACGCGCCCTCAATGTAAAACAGTCAAACTGACTCGTCAGGACTGTATATGATCATCATGACTCTTGACCAACTCGATGGATTGAATGACTACACTTATCTTTGGAAGAACCATAATGAATTGAAATACATTTCACAGTTGAAAGTGTTATGACAGAAGAAAACCTGGCAAGGAGAATCAAGGACTCCTATTTGAAATTTCTAAAATCTATTATTCCAGAAACATCTGAACATGATGTTCGCGCTCGATTCATACAGCATTTTGTCCGTGAAGGACTTGGGTATCCCGAGAAGTGCTATATCAATGAGAAGAAATGGGCTGATATCTGGCTACTTGACAAGGAAGCACGCAGACTGCCCAAAGGAGAGAAAGAACAGTTTCGATTGCAGGTTCTTCCGGTCGTCGTGATCGAGACTAAGTCAATAGAGACTAAGAACCGAGAACTTCCCACGAAAGGAAATGTCGAACAAGTCTTCAAATATGTAGCCCCGGGAGCCACAAAATATGTTGCCCTCACCAATTTCAAGCGATTCATACTGTGGAGAATTCAAGATTCCCTGAATCCACAACCTCTGAGGAATGCTGTAGTAGACGTAGATGTCGACGCTGAAGTGACCCATGTCTCATTTGCCAGTCAATTGAATCAACTGAGTGTGATATGCTTTGAGGAACTTTCTAGTATATACGACGATTTTTCAACCTCCCCGAATATTGATCTGGGTGATCCTCGCAACTTTGATGCTTTCACAAAGATTGTGAAATGGAGGATATTAGATGAATCTCTAATCCCCCAGTTTCAAAGACTCGCGTTGGATTTGAATAAGAAATTCTCTGAGTATGAAGAGAAGAAGAAAGGCATAGACAATCTAATGAAAACTGGGAAAAGGAACAATCACGGAAACTCTGTGGGCTCTGACTGGCAGAAAGCTGCGGATCTGGAAAGACAATTGCGTCTCAACGAAAAAGCATATTCAGACTCTATTAGATTCGAAAACTGCTTTCAACAATGGCAAAGGATGGCATATCCTCCTGATGATAGCACAAGAACAGAAGAACGTTTGGAGAGGCTCGCGCGTGAAACGGCCTACACTCAGTTTAGCAGATTGCTACTAGTGAGAATTGCAGAAAGCAAAGCGTTCCTCAGGCAGAAGCTTTCAGATGGTGGTCTTCAAAGTGCCTTAAGTCTGATTACTCATGTGTCGGAAGCATACAAGCAGATACTTAAGCTTGCTTTTGATGATGCCTCACATGTTTACAAGCGCCTTTTCAAAGAATTCGTATATGATTGGTATTGGGAGGGCAATGGAGAACTCAACGAATCGATCAAGAGAACCCTGTGGTACCTCAATCAGTATGATTTCTCAAGGATGCAGCAAGATGTCTTCAAGCATGTCTACCAGTTCCATATGGATATGGACGAAAGACGTCGCATTGGGGAATACTACACACCTGATGAGGTAGTTGGCTATGTTCTTGATAAGGTGGGCTATACTCCCAAAAGAGATTTGCGTGGGTTAAAGCTTCTTGACCCAGCATGCGGATCTGGGACCTTCCTCGTGGAAGCTGTAAATAGACTCAAAAACCTGGGACTTGGCCTAAGCGCAAAGGAGATCATGTTTATGACTGCCGGGAGGCCAGGCCAGAGAAGAGAGCTAGGATGCATTTTTGGTTTCGACATCCTGCCATTTCCAGTCTATCTTTCCGAATCAAACCTCCTATTTCTTTTGCTCGGCGAAATTCAAAAGGCACGTGAGGAAGACGCCACATTTGTTTTGGACAAGTTCCAAATATATAGAACTGACAGTTTGGAACTGCCTTCACAGGATAGGCGACTTGATGCTTCAACACTTGGTCTGGAGTTTGAAGAAGAAGAAATCTGGATGGCCAAGTCCCAAAAATATGATTTCATAGTTGGAAATCCACCATATGTCGAGGTCGAGAGATTAAAAGACCAGAAAAAGAGTATTATCAACACCTTGAAGAACAAGTTTCCAGAAGTTCTCAAAGAGCAAAGCCTTACTCCTGGAAGGCTGGAGCTTTTCATAGCATTCTTGGCATCTGGGATCTCATGGCTTCAAGAGAAGGGTAGGCTCGGATTCATAGTTTCAAGCAAGTTCTTAACAACGAAGAATGGTGAATGGCTACGCAGATTGATCTTAAATACATGCGTAATTGAAGAAATAGTTGATCTGACCCGAGTGAGCGTTTTCGCACAAAGTGTATATCCTGTTATTCTCATGATGCAACGTGACGCGGACTCCAATATTAGGAACAAGAATCGAATAAACATCAAAATTGTGCTCAGGGACGAATTGGGTATTCTGGAAAGGGTGAAGGAAGAAGAATGTCCAGAGTTCCCTGACTATGACTCAAAGAATGGCTTTTTGTGCTATTCCCTGCCTCAAAACGTGTTCGAGAAGAACTCGGACAATTTGTTTGATATACTGGTTTCTGAACCGCTAAGACCTATAATGGGAAAGATCTCAGACAATACTGCGTCAGAATGCTTGGGACAGATTTTTCATGTTCGCCAAGGGATAATTCGAGGAGGGGAAGCTGTATGGATGAAACGGTTGGATACGCTTCAAATCAAAGAATACGGAGAGAATTTCGTTGTCAAGGATCTGTCGACAGTTCCGGCTGAAGAAAAGAGGTTTCTAAAGAAATTTGTCGATGGGAACTCCATCGGAGAGTTTCTGCACAAATGGAAGAAGAACAGTACATGGCTATGCTATGACGAGAAATGGTTGACAGCTCCACGAAATACTGAGAACTATGAACAGGAAGAAAAACTTCTGCTGCCTAAAAGAGCCAAGTTTCTGAAAGCGTCGTTGGACAATGATAGAATCTATGCCCAGGATGATATCTACACCGCAGTACGAAACGAAAAAGGAACCTACAGACCGGACACGATGTACGTTCTGGGACTGTTAAATTCCATTGTCTTGGACTTCTATTATAAGATGATAGATATGAGACCGATACGCGGGAACTGGTTTGAATACTACGGCTATATGCTAGAATCGCTGCCGGTCAGAAAGGCAGACACGCAAAAACAACAACCCATCATTGATGCAGTTCAAAGAATAATCGAGACTACGTCAAAAATACTAGATCTGGATCTGAGTCTGAGCTCAGTTGACACAGTCATTCAACTTAGTGAAGCTCCGACGTGCACTGCAGGTCTATCACGACTTCTTGGAAAAAGAGAGGGAATAGCTGCTCGAATTCAGCAAGTGGTCCGCAGAAAAGACACTATTTCCTTCAGCAAAGATGAGAAAGCGCTACTGGAATGCACCTCTGAGGATGCAGCTTCCTTCATCGAGAGGGTTTTTGAAGAACGCTTTCAGCAGATCAACAATAAGACATTGGGCTACGTGCTCAGCGAAACAAGGCTCCCTGAAGACGTCGAATCAATGAAAATTGTTACAAAATTCGAAGGAAAACTTGAGAGAAGCCATACGAAGCTGGTTAAAGCTCTTTCTGAATTGAAGGAACAGTTGAACAGACAAGTCGCAGAGCTTTATGGGCTCAATGAAACTGAATATGCACTTTTGAAAAAGGCCTTGGCAACAATTTCGGGAAGCAGTTTGAACACGACAAACCATAGTTAGGCGGACGCTTTTGCAGAAGCGGCCCATTATTTGAGAGCCAAGGGCCAAAAAGAAAAGCGTTTATATGTGAATCGTTTCACTTGACGCGCGCGGGTCGCTTTTTGAGACATATGAGTCTGGTAAATAGATGCAAACCGATTTTACAAAAGTCTTCTTTGCAGCGCCAAATATTTGGGATATGTTCTAACCCTTGCGGCGGCAATTTTTCCGATTAAGTGATTGCAGAATATTCCTGAAACGGCGACCTACGCCTGACCGGAAGGACACAATCGATAATGACGACCGAAGACTGGAGAGAGTATTTGAGAAGCTGGAGGAAAAAGAAGAGGAAATTCGCGAAGAATCTCGAGAGAAAGACCGCCAGCTCGCATATTTTGCAGCAAAGAAGACAGACCTAGTTTTCCATCCGCAGACTTAATCCGGAGGATGCCCAAGTGATATTCCATCCTTTAGACTACGTAGTCTTTAACGGATTAAGAAAAGAAAAAACAATGAAGAACAATGTTCTTTTCGATCGAATTACCCCAAAATCTGACCACAAGAGAATTCAACGGAGCATGGAACGTGTTGTCGAAATAGTAGAATATGATTGGAAAACTATTCGAGTGCATCAATCTGGACAATCACTTCAGAATAATGGGAAAACGGCGCGCGATTTGTTCCGCGCGTGCTACCAAATGTTAACTATGGAGTGCCCCAACAATTTCTTTGTAACAAATATCAGAAAACCAATCTATTGACGCTGCCAAAGAAAAAGAGGGCGGGGAGGAGATATCTCCACTTTACGATGGATTCTTAAGGAAGTTGTTGGTTAAGCGGAAAAGGGATATCTATGAAGGTAAGATTGCTGTTTCGTGAACAAGAAAGAACTCCTCTCCTTCAAGTTGTTTCATCGCTCCTGTATGACGTTGAATTGCTGTATGATTTTTGCTTGATAATAAGTGCAAAAGAATATTCTGAGTATGAATTCTCGCAAGGTTTCTGGTATCGAAAAGGGAGACACATAAAAGACGTTCACAAGTTACGTGTTGTCAGAATAATGAAAGAATCCCCTCTATCTGTCGAATTATTGATTGCAGATGCTATTGGTACTCTTACTGCTTTGTGGTTGTTTATCCAAGCAGTGGAAAAAATCTATAATCTTAAAGCAAACAGAAAGAAGACAGATCTGGAAATAGAAAAGACAAAATTGGAAATCGAGAAGCTGAATCGGGAGACACAAAAAGAACCTGAATTGGGTCAGAAACTCCGTGACCAGCAGCACTCCTTGATTTTTCGTATAATAGCCAAGAGATTGGAGAGCAACTCAATCAAGTTAGAGGATCTGGAAATAGAAGTCGAAGAGAGCGATGGAGAAAAGGTCAAGTTTACATAGCGCGCGCGTTCAAGGAATCTGAGCTCGTAAGGGTAGGAAGAAATGGAGAAAAAGAGACCTATGATAAATTCATCGCATGCTCCCCCTCTCTATACCTAACCGAATTTGAAAACCTATGGAGGTATCTCTCGAATATTGAAAAAGGTGAAAGATCTCGGAGAGCAGTGAAAGCTTGGACGCTGGGAAGAGAAGAACCTAAAAGTGTGTGAATAAAACTTCACCCTCTCCTCCTTCCTCCTCAACGACGACGTGAACATGCTTGATTGAATTGATGTGCGCACCTTTCGCCAAAAAAGCTGCGCCCCGCAATTCTGAGTTACCATGCTTTCTACGTTTGTTCGCTCTGAATGGTTCAATTGTGGACAAGCGTTCATTTCGGCGCCTATATACCGCGCGTGATACAAACGTTCAGTTTCGTTGCAATAACACTTATTTATCTGTCTATAACGTCATTTTTCGATGAAATTTAGGGGGTGATTGGAACGAAATCAAAATACAGGAAACTGTTGCCGAGCGAAGTCTACGTCGGCGTATCTGGAAAGACTGGGCTTCCATATGGTAGAGTGAAGTGGTCTAGAAGAAGACGATAGTGCGCACAGTCAAAATCAAGTTTAGCGGCGCAGAACAATAGGGTAGTATTAGAAATCAAGGTCATAATAGGGTAGGATATAGGTCGTATCGGAATCGAGCATACGGCCGTTTGAAGCTGTTATCCTATTCATTAGCCATATTGCATATTCGCTCGTAGTTCTGCTTTGAAGGATTTAGCTGAGTCACCTTCCCCTCTGCGCCTACTAGCAATATGTATATCTTCTGTTTCTTCCAACTTTGATATTTAAGGTACTTACTCATCACTCCGCAGAAAGATGTGGGGACTGCTATTGCATATCTAGCGGGTGTTTTTGCCACCATGTGGCGCGTTAGTTCTCCTATCACATTAGAAAGAGCTTGCGAGGATGGTGGGTCACCTTTCGCTTCTATATAGTAGTAGAAGTTCTGCTCTCGCCTTCTTGCGTAAATGTCAGGAGGATTGGGTGTTTTCATTGGAGCACCCCTCCTAGGCGGTAGCGTTGCTGGTCCTTTGTCGGCTGGCAGACCCATGATGTCATAACCTTGGCTGTTAAGCCAGGTTATGAGATGTTGCTTTAAGCGTCGCTCATTTAGCATGGAGAACCTCGAGGGCAAATCCGAGCCTCCTCCTTTTAGACTTTTTGGGTATGTTCGTTTGCGCAGATCAGAATTGCGGGCTCGATGGATTTCGACTTGCTCCTTTGACGGACTATCTATTCAAGATGTTAATGACTCCAGCATGCGAGGTGAGCACGGTGTATGAGATATTTTTCTTATTGGACTAAACCGAGTTTCCTAAGTCTTGAGCGGATAGCTCCTTGTCTCCGTTTATACCTTTCTGCCAGTTGGATAATAGAATATCCCTCTCGGTAGTTGTTCGACACCTCCAAATCTTCAGCGTTAGTCCACTTTTTGTATGTTAGCGCGCGCTAAGTCTTATCTTGTGTGTGGAGATGCTTATACCGACAAGTAGGCATGCAAAGGCTGGTTCTTAGCAAACAATGTAGGTCTTAGAGCGCATACCTACATTGTTTTTGGTGGAGAGCAGGGCATTAGGGCTAAGGTGAAGCCAAAAAACCAATAGTCAGGCAATACAACTATGCAACAAGGAAAGTGCGTGGAAGTGAAAATTTGACAGGAAAAGAACCGTGTAAGGGCCTAGCAGACATAATGGAAGACATGCAACTGGGTAAAACGTCGAAGGAAGAGGGCGCTAAACTTGTAAAGTCACACATCGAGAACCATCACTCTGAAGAAGGCTTCTGTTGGCTCTGCCACACGCAAACGTCATACGGGCGCGCAAGTGTTGATGCAGAAAAGTTAAGCAAACTAGCGGATCAAAGGGCTGAAACCAGATTCTTCGCTTTGCTAGCCGAAAAAGGCATAACATTAGATGCAGCTAGACGACGTGGCTACTACGCAATGTTTCGGGACGGGTATGCTAGATGGAAAGAGGAAGGCAAAGATTCCAGCGAGATTTTTGGTGATTTCATCCCGAGATTGATTAGCGACATTCAAGGGTTAGAAGAAGCGCGGGCAGTAATCCGTCAACGTGCGCGTCCGCTTCCAGGTGAAGCCGTTAGAGCACGTATCGGAAGATCTGGATTTCCCGTAAGACCCTCAAATCCATTGGAGTGGCCCAGGCGGCCTTCAAGCCGAGAGAAGACAGAATTATGGAATAACTTTCGGTACAGATTACAGGAACAGGGTTTCAATGCGTTTGAGTATTCAAGAGAGTTTGGAGACTATATAGAAAATACTACTTTTCGCGATTGGAACCATCTCAGAGAGAAGTTTGATTATTTCACAGAAGCCATCATGAAAGGCGACGAAACGCCCTTGCCCCCGCCGGTGGTGTGGCATAAGGATGAAGCAATTATAGAACTAGATGCTCTATTTGGAAATGGACCTGATAGACTTGACAAAATGATAGTCCACTATACTACTCTAGTAATTCGAAATGAAAGGTCAAGACCTGATGGTAAAGAGCCGAAGCTTGGCATGTTAATGAAAGAACTCGAAGAAAGTGAACTACTTGAGCAAGGCACAAAAATAGACCGGGAGACAGTGAAGAACATTATAGACAAAGCTTGGGACAAAGCCCGGTCAAAGAGCGAAAAGGATTATGCTCCGTACTTTGCAGGCATAAGCCGACAAGAACTGGACAGATTTTTATCAACCGCAGAAGAACGGCCAGGAGAGGGGGAATGACGTTAGCGGATGTTGTAGCTGAGCTGTACTGTCCATATGACCTTCGTGCGCTTTCATAAAGTCAGTCCCTGCAAAAGACAATCGCGCGCGCTTATTCTGGGTCCACAATACTCCCCACACTATTTGCGATTGTCCAAGTTGACTGAAAACGCTCAGGATCCTGAGGCATCGTTGGAATCTCTGAAGAGTTTCAGCAGAATCAAATCAGTTTCCAGTCTAGCGGAATACCTGAGTTACTCAAAGAAAGGCAGCAGAAGAATATTGCCTGGGTGCAGAAACAGATAGATCAGAAGTGATTGGGAGCCATGGGATGAAACAGAGACGAAGGGATAGAGATTCTAGTTGCCCTAATAATTGGTGTAGCTTTATTAAGCGCGCCCTCATGCCTTTATCATCAGTCATTCGCTGCATGGGTAGCGTGCGCGAGTCTTCAATAGGAAGTTTTGATGTTCAATGGCTAAAATAACACTCCTCGACGCACAAAAAACTCAATCCAGAATACGAGATCTGATCGGTAGGTCCAATCGCATCAAAGTAGGAGTCTACAGCATTCGAAAAAGTGGGCTTCTCCTCATAAAAGACGAATTGAAGAAGTTCCTTAGCGGTGGTGGCTCATTGAGCGTCCTGTTTGGATTTCGAACTACACCCGAGGCATTCGATGAGTTGAAAGAGCTTGAGACAACTAAGGCTATCCAAATCGGCCTTTTCTACGAGCCCACATTTCACCCCAAGATTTACGTTTTTGAACTAACGAACGGTTCAGTAACATCAATAGTAGGATCATCAAATCTAACAGAACCGGCTTTTTCATCGAATATAGAAACAAACCTCGAGATTAACGATTTCAAAAATCCTGGAGAAATTTACGATCAATTGTTTGAAAGATCGGAGAAAAACCGCCGGAAAATTAAGAAGCTCCTCAAAGAATGGGAAAAACTCAACAGACAAATGAACAAGTCAGAATACAACTTAAAAAAGAAATCCAGAGAAGCGAAAGAGGGCAAACGGAACACATTGTTGTATTTATCGCTTGAGAGGCAACTTCAAAAAATCGACAACCCCCATATCCGTAAGAAGATGAGAGCAATATGGGATAACGCCGAAAGCAAAATAGTCGGAAAAAGCAAGAACCCAAAAAGTGGAACCGGCAGAAAAGCGTGGCTCAGACAGCGTCTCATGTTCATATTAAAGAGAGTTATTCTTGAACCTCACAAAGGATTGAATCAAACCGAGAAAATAGGCCTTTTCAAGGCAATTGCCGAATACTCCCTTATGGACTCGGAGATTACTAAAAAGGATTTTGAAAAGCGATCTTTCTTGCGAACCTTGATGTCAATAATAGAACATAGAAAGCTCGAAAGAACCTTCAGAATGGCTCTTTGGTCCCCAAGATTCAAGAAGCAAATGTTTAAGAAGATCGTTCAACGGTTTCCCAGGCTCTGAACATGTGTTGGCAAGCAGAAGTTTATCGTTGGCGCACGCGACATGTCAATTCATGATGGTTCTACAGAGTTTGTTATCAATTCGTCTTTCGCAATACTTCATCGTGTGAAGCAAGCGCGCGCTCGCACGGGCACCTGCAAAGAACAGCATTTATAAACAATCTGATTCATAATCGCCAGCGTGAACTATTATATCGACTTGTACTCACCTGAAACAGCAATGGCTTTTGAGAAGTCTTCTCGGGACACCACTGGTTTCAGACTCTCCAGAAAGACTTACGTCGAAAACAAGAAAATAGGCGCAGGGGACAAGCTCATTTGTTACGTCACCAGACTTCAAAGATTTGTTGGTGTTCTCGAAATCAATGGCACACCATTTCAGGACAGCAAACCTATTTTTATGACAGAGAATGACCCTTTTGTGTTGAGATTCAAAGTGATGCCTGTTGTGTGGCTGCCTCTTGAAAAATCGATACCAATTCACCAAGATTTCATCTGGAATACCCTCTCATTCACAAAAGGATTAAGCAAGAGCGCGCGCGATAGCAGCAAATGGACGTTTATGGTTTTCTCGAGTCCTAGATTATGGCCAAGAGACGATTGCGTTTTTCTTGAAAAATCTTTGTTAGAGCAATTCCAAAAGCAGGTGGACTATCCTTTCTCTGAAGAGGATCGAAGAAAGCTGAGACCAACAAGAATTCGGATTAGCAGTAAGAAAGAAGTCACTGTTACTGTGCCTGAGGATGAGGAAGTCGAAGAAATCGAAAAAGCACCGTTTTCCGAAAAAGAAAGAAGAGATTCGATTATGGTTCAGGCAAAGCTCGCCGAGATAGGAGAGACTCTTGATTTCAAGATATGGCTGCCAAACAGCGATAGGGCAAGAGTGTTAGAGATTTGGAAACCCAAGGAAGACGTGCTCTTGGAAGAATTGCCTCTAGTATTTGATGATACTACGCTAAGAACCATCAGGAATATCGATGTCCTCTGGGTAAAGCGCAGATCGATAGTCAGAGCCTTTGAAGTAGAAGACACAACTTCAATCTTTTCAGGCATCTTGAGAATGGCCGATTTGTTGGCTTTGCAGCCTATGCTAGACATCAAGATTCACATAGTCGCTCCGAATGAGCGAAGAGACGTTGTTTTCAGCCAAATCAACAGACCTGTTTTTGCCGATGTTGCTGGAAAGCAACTGTCAGAAGTGTGTTCTTACATTTCATATGATTCCGTTTTTGAACTCGCGCAGGAGAAGAAGTTGAAGCATATGAACGACACAATAGTTGATGACTACTCCGAGTTCGTTGAACAATAACGAGCTATGTTCATTCGCCTTTCCTACCAACACGCGACTAATCAAGTACATGGCTATCCTCTTGTCCTCACGTCCATGCCGACGCACAATTCTGGGAAGTGGTTTGTCCCTTTTCTTTCCAAACCTTAGCGTGCTTGATCTTTTAATACACAGCATCACAAACCACTTTGACAGCGGAGACTTGAACTTGCTTATGAAACACTCCCCCGCCCTCGACGCCCGGCGCACCAGTCGAAACATCCACGCATGAACAGGCAAAAGAGCGAAAAAATCGACCGGTAGATAGGAGTAGGTGTGTTTTGACTTGTTTTTAGCCCAAAATACAGATAAGCGGGCGCTTTTTTCAGGAAAGTCTATAATCCGCTGAGATTATAACGAATAGTGTGTTCTAGAGGGGAAAGGGAGGTGATACGATGATAACGAGAAAGCATTTGTTACTTGCTATTGGAGCTACGTGTCTTCTAACGATGTTCGCCATTACGATAGTGCCTATCAGGAGTCAAACTGCTGGTCAGTATGATCCTTGGCTGGACGTGAACGACGATGGCAAGATCGACGGAAAAGACATAGCATTAGTAGCCTTACACTATGGACAAGCAGGCCCGTAACCCTTTCGAAGAACCAGCAAGATCAAAGAATGATTTTTACAAGAGCCAGTGTCTGGTTGAGCCGACAAAGAGGGCACGCTATCAGAGGGCAGACTTTCAACACGAAAAGAAAAATGGGGATTCGGGAGATGTTAAGTGGGGAGCTTTGAAATAGCCATAAAGCCCTGGGCTTCACCACATCAGGGAAGGGGTTTAGGACAGCTTATGGGTATGCTTTTCCGAAGTTTAGTGCTATTAGCACGAGGTCTTTGCCGTCGATCTTGTTGTCGTCATTTTCATCATCTGCAGAATTCCATCTTGGGTCACCTGGGACTGTTCCGAAGGACCATGCGGCCGCGATTATGTCTCTGCCATCTACTTTGCCGTCCATGTTTATGTCTCCAGGCATTCTAACCCTGATAACGTCAGTGCCTACGAATGGTGTTCCGTCATCAAGCTGGCCTGATACGGTCAAGGTCACGTTGCCTTTCATGATGCCTTCAGAGAGTATAAGCTCCGAAACTGCCGTCCTGTTAAACTTCACCGTTGAGTCTGCTGGAAAAGTGCCATTTAATGTTACGGTTGTGATGTTGATGTCAGAAGAGTCATAGTCTTCTGGAAGCCCGATGTAACAAGTAATCCATTCACTCTTGCTTATCAAGTTTAAGGGGTCAGGTTCAATTTCTACGACTGCTGTGATTGCTGCGGGTGGAATTGGAGTCCAAGAGGCCATGAGAGGGTATTGGTCTCGATTGTTCGCATCGATAACATATGGCTGATCAACTATTCCATCACTTCCGCTCTCATTCTGATAAGGACCGCTAAATAGATCTAGACTAACGTAATCGCTCCAGTAGTTGCCGCCCGAGGGATAGCCATCGTCGAAGGTGTTCTTCGAATTCGTGCAGAACACGTCGTATGAGTTGTTGATGAAGTTGTTATGGTATATCCTGTTGTTTGAAGATGTTTCTATCATGAGGGCTATATCGTATCTCTGAATGTTGTTGAGAAGGCAGTTTTCCGTCAGCAGGTTGCTGTTGGCTGTCGTTAGGAATATTCCGCCAAGAAGCGAGCTGGAAGCCTCGTTCTTATTCACGACGTTTTCGTTTGAAAAGTAGAGCCAGAGGTCAATTGAGTTTCTTTCTAGGATGTTGAATGAGATCGTGTTGTCGTTGGAATACGATAAATACAGTCCACGAGCACAGCCGGCTAATACGTTAAGCTTTGCTTGGCACTTGGTTGAGCCAGTTATTGTTATTCCATCGCCCAAAGAGAGAGAATTGTTGATGACGTTGTTTTTTAAAGTTACTTTTTCAGAATCTTCGACAAGTATTCCAAAACGGTTTTCATTTAGCTCGGAGCCGCGCACTACGATGGAAGTGCAGTTTCGAACGTAAACTCCCAAGCTGCTCCATGAAACATTCAAGTCTGTTATAGAAACGCCGGTGCTGTTTACGCAGAACACTCCTACGTAATTGTTAGCAAGATCGAGGTTCTCCACGGTAACGTTCGTGGAACTAACCAGTAACACGCATCCTACGGCGGTCGAAACCGTTTCATTGTTTCCATTTCTTACGTAACATATTGGCTTGTCCCCTACCTTGTTGGATTCGTCGATTGAATGACTGAAATTCGAAAGCTCGTCGCCGTCGACTCCAAAGTTAAAATGGTTTCCAATCATACGGTTATTCTCAAGTATGTCGTTAGAGGAACGATAGAGGAATAGGCCACACCAGTTATCTGTGGCCACAACCCTCGTGATATTCACGCTTCTACAGTCGTAAATCATGACTCCGCTGGAGGGTACGTCTTCGGTCGGGTTTGCTCCGCTGTTTCTCACAGTGAGGTCGCATATTTCCGTCTGATCCGCCGACACTGCAACAACGTCTCCAACTCCGCCTCCATCAATAATTGTTGTCGAAGCGTTTTCCCCTATGAGCTTCAGAGAGTTCTTGTTTATGTACACTTTCTCGTAGTATGTGCCCGAAGCCACAAAAACGGTGTCTCCTTCGTTAGCTGCGTTTATTGCACCCCGTATAGTGCTGTACTGATCCGGCACTCTGATGACCTGTGGAATTGCGACCTTTATCCATGCTGACAGGGCGTTGTTCTTAACCAGGGTTTCGCCCTTGAGAGGCAACACGTATGACGTGACGTTGAACAATCCTTGTGCATTTGGGTTCCACGAAAAGCTTACGGTAGTTGACGCCCCACTTGCCAGGAAGCTGATAATGGTAGAATTGACGGCGGTACCGTTGACCAACAGCCTCACTGTAATGTCGCTTTCGCTGCTGGTTCCCATATCAAGTATTGTAGTGTTGATAGTTGCATAGTCCCCAAGCATCATGCGTGATGGCCTCTTCAAGTTTAATACAAGAACATCATGGCCAGGTGGAGCCTGCTCTACCGCTTTTCTTGCGTTGACTCTTCCAAACCCATAATGGACATCGAAGCCGGGTTCGCCCAAGTCGTCCGCAGAGTATTGAAGCTGAGCCCACACTTGATCTCTTGTCATGTTGGGGAACCTACTCCAAATTAAGGCAGCAATGCCAGCTACATGTGGACTTGCCATTGATGTGCCACTCAAATATGCGTAGGAGTCATCGGCGAATGTTGAGTATATGTTGACTCCAGGAGCTGCAACAGTCACCCAGTCTCCGTAGTTAGTGAATTCAGCCGGATTGTCAAGGTTATCCGTGGCAGAGACGGCGACAGCTTCGTCATAACCCGCTGGATATGATTTGGCGTTTGTGGCATCGTTTCCTGCCGCTGCAACAACTAACACTCCATAGTCATAGGCATATTTCACAGCTTCGTGCAAGAGCTCGCTTGTCTCGGTAGAGCCCAGACTGAGATTGATGATTTTTGCTCCCCGATCAACGGCGTGAATAATCCCCAGTGCAACATTGCTCATGCTCCCCTCACCATTCGCATCCAGTACCTTCTCAGCCATGATCGTCACTTGGGCTAAACCGGCTATGCCAAGGCTATTGTTGATGACGGCACCTATGATCCCAGCAACATGAGTTCCGTGTCCGTTGTCATCCATCGGATCTGGATCATTGTTCACCCAGTCATATCCCAGAGGAACATAGTGCGCAGCCAAATCGGGGTGGTACCAGTAAATGCCAGTATCAACAACTGCGACAAGAACAGACGGGTCTCCGAGGGTGACGTTCCATGCATAGTCAGCCTCAATCCTTGCTGGTCCCCACTGCTTTAGCCAATCTGGGTCATTTGGTGCAAAATCAGCCCGAACACTAATGTTAGGCTCGATGTACCTTGACAGGTTTGCATCGTCGACTTGTGACACAAAAGTGAACATACCGCTACGAGGAACGCCAACAACAACGGCTCTGACCTCACCATTCATGGAGACGTTGTTTAGAAACTCTCCACCGTCGTTTGAGATGAGATCCATAAGGTGCAAATAACAATTTGGTTGAGTGTCATTTAGCCCAATAACCAGCTGCTCGTGGGAATCATTAGTCGAAGCAGAATCGCGAAGCATCACTTCATTGCCTGGTTCCAGCCATCTATTATCCAAAACAGATCCAATAGTGGGCGTTTTGGGCTTCGATTCGACTGGTTGAATGCCCCATGTCAACAATATTATATTTGCGAACAGAAGTGTGAGCATAATCCCAGACATTATTCTCTTCAGCAATTCGCTTTCTCCTCATCTATGAGAGTTTAATCGAGAAATAACTCTTGCGGAGAAACCTCAGTTCTGCGGCTTCTCCAAGGAGTCATTGTTCTGCAAAGTTGCCGAGAGACTGACGCGGCCAAGCAGCTCATAGAAGGCGGAAAAAGAAACTCGAAGCAGTCAAACTTGGTTATCAGAGCACTATTGTTGAAATTCAAGGATAGCCTAAAAAGATCTGGAAGAATGTTGTTTTATCATTTATGCAATGGTTGAATTTCACTGGTTCTTTAAGAGATTCTGGAGTAGAATGTGGAAGCGTGTTTGCGCCATGCTTTTGATGTTGAAACCTCTTTCTAAAAGTCTTTGAAATTCAATAACGCCAATAATGGACAAAAAGACCCCCCTAGACCTCGGGACTTGCGGTTGCAGAGGTCTTTTGGCTTGCCGGAACCAAACAACAATAATCAGGTCAAATATGTGCGCTTTGAATGCACCCCAGCGCGCGCAATCGCAGAAAGACCCCTTCAATCCTCACATAAGATGTTGATCTTCGTCCCACATGTCGGATTCGATCTGTTCCATTTCTTCCTCGCTTTCCCGTTGAATTCTGCGGTTATCCGAATCCACTTTTGAAATTCCGCATCTTTCGCAGACTTTTGACTCATCGGTGTTTGGGTGCTTGCAGTTCTCGCATGTCCACATCTGGGTTTCTGCCTTCTTTGCGACTACAATAAATGAGTGATTCAAGTCCTATTTGAGTCGTATCGACATTTCTTCTAGAACCATCTTCTATGTGCACGAGCACGTATGAGCTATCAAGCCAAAACCCTTTCTTGATCTATCGCCCCTCATTCGCCCGATAATAATCAAGTCAAATATGCACGCTTTGCATGCACCCGATGGCTTCACAGAAAAGCTGCAAGTTTAATGCATTGAACTTGCGTGCGCTAGATGGGTTTTCAGTCGCTTATACTCCCTTCATCCTATCCCTGCTTGCCTGCAATGACCACGACCTGCACTAGAATCCAAAAGTGGGTCGGAATGGACTCGAACCGGCGACCTTCTGCACGGGGGACTTGCTTTATTGCATTCTGCGGGGGCGATGGACAATCTTTCTTGTCCACGATACATCAGTTCGCGGCGTGCCCGAAACATTGAAGAATAAAAACGCGCGCGCAACGTTGTTGTTGAATTGTCTCACTTGATGCACTGTTGATTGTACATGATCTGCAGTTTTCCGTGAATGCGCACGAACGCGCGCGTTGTTCGGCCATTGGAGTTGCATATGATACGACACAGTTCCAAGCGTTTACTGTTTGATGCTCCCTAGAGGATTTTACCATAAATTATTTATGGGACATGCACCGCCTATATCATAGTCCTAGTTTTGCTCTTGACAGAATGCTCTTTTGCACGATCAAAATTCAGCACGCTAGGGCGGAGGGAACGCGCGCGCTCTGGAGGGCGCTTTGACAAAAGCGCGTAGATGATCTCAAGAGATGAGGGCAGTACGGGCAGAAGAGTAAGCACCCAAAATGGGGAACGCCCGCTACTGCTGAAAAAGGAAAGCGAGAACAAAGGAGGAAATGAAAAATGGAAAGAAAGGCAGCAAAGGCATGGACAATAATAGCATTACTCTTGATGAGCATGGCTTTGATGGCTAACGCGTCAACTGAAAAGACAGGTGGAACAGCTTATGCTCCTACTTCTTTTTCAACAACATCCGCACCCCCACCGACAGAATGGAACCAAACATACGTAAGAGGTGTGGCGTACTCTATTGTTAAGACGAGTGACGGAGGATACGCAATGGCAGGCAGCGGTTTTCAACTTGTCAAGACAGACTCAGCCGGCAACATGCAGTGGAACCAAACATACGGGGGGGCAGGTATAGTCCAGGCGCGTTCTGTGGTTCAGGCAAGCGGCGGAGGATACGCGCTAGCAGGCTACACAAACTCTACTGGTGCTGGGGGTGTTGATTTTTGGCTTGTTGACACGAATGCAACCGGTGACAAGCAGTGGAGCCAAACGTACGGAGGACTCGGAGACGATTATGCGTACTCAGTGGTTCGGACGAGTGATGGGGGCTACGCAATGGCAGGCTACACAAACTCATATGGTGCTGGCAGCTACGATGCTTGGCTGGTCAAAACAGACTCAGCCGGCAACATGCAGTGGAATCAATATTATGGAGGAGCTAACGACGATAGGGCGTATTCTGTGATCCAGACGAGTGACGGAGGATACGCGCTAGCAGGCTTCACCTACGATTCGAGCAACACTTGGGATTTTTGGCTTGTTAAGACGAATTCAACCGGTGGCATGCAGTGGGACCAACCGTACGGGGGAGCAGATGACGACGAGGCGTGTTCTGTGGTCCAGACGAGTGACGGAGGATACGCGCTAGCAGGCTTCACCTACAATTTTGGTGGCAACCTTGATGCCTGGCTAGTAAGGACGAATACAACCGGTGGCATGCTGTGGAACCAAATGTACGAGGGATCAAACGCAGGAGGAAGTTTTAGCGTCAATTTTGCGAATTCTTTGATCAAGACGAGTGACGGAGGATACGCAATGGCAGGAACCACAAGTTCTTTTGGGGCTGGTGGCTGGGATTTTTGGCTGGTCAAAACAGACTCTTTCGGCAACGTACAGTGGAACCAAACATACGGGGGAGCGTATGACGACGAGGCGTACTCAGTGGTTCGGACGAGTGATGGGGGCTACGCAATGGCAGGCTACACAACTTCTAGCTATGGCACTCCTGTGAATTTCTATTTGGTCAAGGCACGATCATGCACGTTGACAATCACGGTTAACACGCCAACAGGTGGAACAACAAACCCGACACCTGAAAATTATTCCTACAGCGTAGGAACGGTGGTAACAGTCAATGCAACGCCAAACGATAATTATATCTTTGACCATTGGATGCTTGACGGTGTCTCCAACACAACGAACCCGATAAGCGTGCAGATGAACACAGATCATTCGTTACAAGCATTCTTTACATCGCTCTACACCTTAACTATCCTTGCCACTGCGGGAGGAACAACAAACCCGACACCTGGGACTTACGTTAACTCCAGCGGAACAATCATAAACGTCACCGCATTGCCGTACAACGGCTTCTTATTTGAATATTGGGGGCTTGACAGCGTCTCCAACACAACGAACCCAATCAGTATAACGATGAACGCAAATCATTCGTTACAAGCATTCTTTACATCGCTCTACACCTTAACTATCCTTGCCACTGCGGGAGGAACAACAAACCCGACACCTGGGACTTACGTTAACTCCAGCGGAACAATCATAAACGTTACCGCATCGCCGGACACTGGCCACTTATTTGGATATTGGATGCTTGACGGTGTCTCCAACACAACGAACCCAATCAGTATAACGATGAACAAAAACCACACGCTAACAGCCCACTTCGCTCTACAACAATTCGTAATCATTATCAACGCTACTACGGGTGGAACAACAAGCCCCTCGGGATGGTGTATTTACCCCTACGGATACGTTGTAAACGTTACCGCATCGCCCAACACGGGGTACTACCTCTGCTACTGGATACTTGACAGCGAAAACGTTGAACCGTCCAACCCAATCAGTATAACGATGACCACAGACCACACGCTAACAGCAAACTTCACTTTGCTTCGGTATACAATAACTATCAACGCTACTGCGGGTGGAACAACAAGCCCGTCGGGAACGTTCATTTACCCCTACGGAACCATCGTAAACGTTACCGCATTGCCTAACACGGGTTTCTATTTTGATCATTGGATGCTTGACGGCGTCGATATCGGCATATCCGACCAAGTGAACATCACGATGGACGCGAACCATACCATGTGCGGAGTCTTCAACCCGTACAGTCCTGGAGACGATGTTGCCATGAACTGGATCGATTCTCCCAAGATCGTCATCGGGAAAGGATACTCCTCAACGATAAAGGTGCATGCCATGAACGTTGGCAGCTACAATGAAACTTTCAACCTGAAAGTTTACGCCAACGACACAGCCACTGGAAACACAACGTGCATCGCCATATTGAACGTTACTCTACCGATTCACACCTCAGCAAACCTAACATTCGATTGGAATACTGCAGGACTTGATAAGGGCAACTACACATTAAGCGCCTATGTGGAGCCCGTTCCGGGCGAGACAAACACGGCAGACAATAACTTCACGGGCGGGTGGGTCATGGTAGCGACAGCTGGAGACCTGACCGGCGGCACCTCTAACCCCTGGAACTTCGTCCCAGACGGAAAAGTTGACGGCAAAGACATAACAATAGTGGCCCTGTGCTACGGCGCCGCCCCAGGGTGTCAAGCGCCGTGGGTCTGGAATATCAACAGCGACGTAAACAACGATGGCAAAATAGACGGCAAAGACATAACATTAGTAGCCTTACACTATGGACAAGCAGACCCATAATCCCCTCTTCTTTTTTGCCGAGGAATCAAGACAACATCCATTCTGTTTTGGAGATGTACTCTTCTTCCACTTTTATCAGTTGAGTGCAGGCCAACGTGACTTTCGGCGCCAGTTGGTGGTCAGGCTGGCTTCCACCATTAAAGCCAGGAAGAATAGAAGAAAATCAGAAGGTGGAATCATGGGTATGCTTTTCCGAAGTTTAGTGCTATTAGCACGATGTCTTTGCCGTCGATTCTGTTGTCCTCATTTTCATCGGCTACGCCGTTCCATCTTGGGTCTCCTGGACACGAGCCGAACGCCTGGGCTGCGAGCGCAACGTCTCGTCCGTCAACTTTACCATCGACGTCTACGTCTCCTGGCATCCTGACTCTTATGACGGCGCCGCCTTGGAATGGGTTTCCGTTGTTAAGCTTTCCAGTGACGGTCAACGTTACGTTGCCGGTCGTCAGCCCTTCGGACAGTATGAACTCTGAAACTGCTGTTCTGTTAAACTCAACCATCAAGTCTGGAATCGTATTATTGTCGTAGTCGCCGATTGAAGTCGTCTCAGGGGCTACGGAAACCGTGTTGTTCATCATAACTGACGAAGCGTTAACGTCACTGAGGTTGTAGCCTTCTGGAAACTCAATGAATGCCGTAACATACCTGGCCATGTTTCCCAGGTTCAGAGTGTTTGGAACGATAGCAACAGTGGCGTTGAAAGCCGGAGGAACAGGGGGCCAAAGAATTGCGAGAGGATAATTATCCCTGTTGTTTTCGTTAATGGTGTATGAATGATCCCATATGCCATCGCTGCCAGTCTCATTCTGAAATGGACCACCGTAAGCGTCCACGTCAACGTAGTCGCTCCAATAGTTGCCGCCAGAAGGATAACCATTATCCCACATGTTAATCGAGTTGAGACTGAGCACCTGCTTCGTGTTTTCAACGAGGTTGTTATGATATATCACATTATTCTGGTCCTGGTCCTCCAGTCCGTATGAACCCCAATACCCTATGCTGAGACCGTAAATGTTGTTTGTTATCGTGTTTTTGGTGATCGTGTTATCGTCGGAAGACCACTCTAGGTGTAGTCCTGCGCCTATGAAATATTGGTTGTCGGAAATCACGTTTTCGCTAACGATATTATCAGTCGCTTCGGTTAGGCATATGCCGATTAGGCTTCCTAGAATTCCCCCTCCAGTAACCTTGTTGCGAATGATGGCATTGTTGTCAGAGTAATATGGATAGATTCCGATGATATTTCCTAATGCCGCGTTGCTGTCGATGTTGTTGTAATGTGATAGAGTTACGTCTATGCCTATGCCGTTGTCTGTGGCCGTGTTGTAGGCAATAGTGTTGTTATCGGAAGAGTATATGCCGATGCCATCCCAGAAATTGTTTGCCAGGTTATTTCCATTTACGGTGTTGCAGCCGGAACTCCAAAGGTAAATGCCATCGTAATTGTCAGAAGCGTTCACGTTCACTATAGTAGAGTCAGTCGTGTACGCGAACAGTATCCCTTGCTCATTATTCGAAAGGGTTAGATCCTTTGCGGTGATGGCCGTAGAATTGACAACTGCGACGTATCCTGCGTTTGTTGGAACTTGTTTGCCATACTGGTTGACCCAGTAATAGACTGGTCTCCCGTTCACGATATTTGAAGTGTCTACATCGTTCAGGTATTGTGAAGGGGAAACACCGTAGATTCCAAAGTTGTATGAATTGCCTGTCATCTGATTGTTTCTAAGCGTGTTTGTGCCAGACTCATATGATAGGACTCCTTGATGATTGTTTGCTATGACGTTGGCGCTGATGTCGTTGCTGCCGGAATTGTCTAGATACAGTCCTGGCCCTGTTCCGTTTAGTATCGTGTTCCCGTTGATCGTATTGTTTTCGGCGTACGACCATAGACCGATGCCTACGTAATTGTCTGTGACAGTGTTGCTGCTAACGGTATTGTCACTGGAATTGACTAGTTGGACGCCCCGGCTGTGTTCTGAGGTCACTGTATTGAGGGTTATGGTGTCGTTGCAAGAACCGTACAAGTATATACCGTACTTGTTGCTTGTGGCGTTTACGTTTTCTATTACAGAATCGACTGCAGATGCAAAGAGCACTCCTTGAACATTGTCCGTTAGGTCTAGATCTCTGACGACAACTCTCGTCGAATTCACGACAGCCACGTAGCCTGCGTCGAATGGGACCTCTTTGTCTTCCTGGTTTACCCAGAAGTAGACCGGCTTGCCGTTGACGGTATTAGAAACGTCTATGTCTTGGATGAAATGTGAGAGATAATCACCCGTAACTCCAAAGTTGTATTTGTTCGTCGTCATATTGTTGTCTCTAAGAGTGTTATAAGGAGACATCTGTACGTTGATGCCGTACGTGTTGTTTACCGCCAGATTGCCTGAAACGGTGCTATTGAGGGAATTCTCCAGGAGAAGACCGAAATCATTGTTCAACATTTCATTGAACTCTACCGTGCTATCCTCTGAATAGTACGAGCAAATGCCGTTCTCATTGTTTATCAGCGTGTTGTTCTCAACGTCGTTACTCTCGGATTCGTATAGATAAATACCGGCATAGTTGCTTATCAGGGCGTTGTTGCGGGCCACATTGTTATTGCAATATGTCAGCCATGTGCCAAAGTAGTCATCTGAAGTATTCACGTTTTCAATGGAAGAATTGATGGTATAGGCGAACAACACTCCTTCATAGTTTTTCGTGATGTTCAGATCCTTGACAACGATGTTTGATGAGTTCACTACGGCGACATAACCGGCATCGAACTGAACTTGCTTGTCATGTTCGTTAACGTAGTAGCATATGGGCTTTCCCTCTACCGTGTTTGTGGTGTCAATATCATGGATGAATCCTTCGAGACCGTCCCCTTCGACCCCAAAGTTGTACGTGTTGCGTGTCATGTTGTCTTCTCTGAGCGTTGCGTTTGTCGCGCCGTATAGGAATATGCCGTGAAAATCGTCTAGGGTTGTCACCTCACTTATTGTAACACCTTCAGCCCCGACAACAAAGATGCCCGCATAGTACAAGGAATCCTCGCTGTTTCTAAGTGTGAAGCCGCTGATCTTGACCCCATCCGCCGATATCAACAGGACGTCTGCCCTTTTTTGACCATCAATTGTCGTGTTCTTCTGGTCCTCTCCTAACAAGGTCAAACCCTCCTTGTCTATCTGCACATTCTCATAATACGTCCCGGAAGCCACGAGCACGGTGTCACCTTCGAACGCTGCATCTATCGCCTTCTGTATCGAATCATAGTCGTCGGGAACCCTGAGAATTTGTGGAGCTCTGACCACTACTTGCGTGGAAAGGGCGTTGTTGTTGATGATAGTCTCGCCAATCAAGGGCACCACGTAAGACGTGACATTGTACGTTCCTTCAGCAGTCGGGGACCACGAGTAGCTCACAGAGGCTGTTGAACCACATGCCAAAAAGCCAACAGCCGCAGAACCGACGATATTACCGTTGACCAATAGTTGAACAGTCAGGTCACTTTCATCACTTGTTCCCATGTTAAGTACGGTGACATTGATAATCGCAGCAACTCCCATTCTCACGTATGAAGGGACCTCCCAGTTCAAGATGAGAGCATCATGCATTGCGGGAGCTTGCTCAACAGCATTTCTCGCGTCGATTCTTCCATATCCATAATAGTCATCAAAACCCGGGGTCCCCAAGTCCTCAGCAGTAGCGCGCAACTGAGCCCGCACTTGGTCTCGTGTCATGTTGGGGAAGCGACTCCAGATCAACGCGGCAACGCCAGAAACATGAGGAGCCGACATCGAAGTCCCGCTCATATACGCGTAAGAGTCATCCAAAAACGTTGAATATATATTAACCCCGGGTGCTGCTACCTCAACCCAGTTCCCAAAACTCGTAAAACTGGCCGGGTCATCATTCTGATCAGTCGCCGTTACGGCAACAACTTCATCGTAGGCAGCGGGATAATTCTCGGTGTCGTTAGCATCGTTTCCAGCTGCTGCAATTACGAGGACGCCGTGGTCATACGCGTATTGCACAGCCTCATGCAAAAGCGTACTTTTCGCGTCGCTACCCCAACTGCAACTTATGATATCTGCTCTTTGATCCACAGCATGAATAATAGCGTTCGCGAGATTGCTTGACGTTCCAACTCCACTCTCATCCAGACCTTTCTCAGCCAATACTCGGACCTGAGCAAGCCCGGATATGCCAATGCTATTATTGACAACAGCCGCGATTACTCCAGCACAATGTGTTCCATGGCCATTATCGTCCATGGGATCAGGGTCGTTGTTCACCCAATCATAACCAAGCGGGACATAATTGCGAGCAAGGTCAGGATGATTATAATCTATTCCGGTATCGACAACTGCCACAAGAACGGAACGGTCGCCAACAGTTGTATTCCAAGCCCAATCTGCCTCTATCTTTTGCGGTCCCCATTGTTTTGGCCACCCGGGGTCGTTTGGGAGAGAATCTTTCCTAAACTTCATGTTGGGCTCGACGTATCTCGCCAATCCCATAGCGCTAACCATTGACGTGAAAGAAGACAATGTTCCATTAGGCATGTCAGCCACAACAGCTGCAACCTTGCGGTCCATCGAAACCGTGTTGGCAACCTTGCCACCGTTGCTCTCAACAAGGTCCACCAGTTCTGAGTAGCTGTCTGGCAGCATATCACTGAGGCCGATAACCAATTCAGCAGAATCATAGCTCCCGAACGCAAGATCACGCTTTGTCTCGTTGCCGAAGCCCCAAGAACCGCCAACTTCAAAGGGTGGTTGAGAATCATCCGTCAATCGTGCGCTCAATTCATTCTTGAGAAGAGACTTCATCGTCGGGGTGGACGACTGTTCCACTGAAGACCGGGAAATATCGTCATTCACTTGGAATGTGCCAGACCCTGTCTTGACCAGTTGAATACCGAGTGTCAGTGTTGGCATGCTTATTAACAGTAGTGTGACTATTATCGCTGAAATCAGCTTCTGCGCAAATGACGTTATTCCCTCTCCTGTACAACCAGAAGTATACTCTTCACACAATTTAATCCTTATGGGCAAACACAAAAATCGACTGACTATATCGTTCTTGGCTTTTTCGTCCCACGCCGCGCGCGCGAGCTGAGAGGCACGGTTCTTTCATGCGTGGGCTGTGGTAAACCTATCAAAGTCGGCCAGAACGTCATAAGCAAAAAGGGCCACAGTAGTGTGCCAAGTAAACTCTACCATTCCAAATGCTACGAAAACCTCTTCAATTGACAGAAGGCAGGGTGTTGGCAATCAAGCAGAAGGGAATATTCAATTATCTTCAAAACGAATCACTGGATTTGGAAAAAGAGAGCATTTTCGTCACCATAACCTTAAACAAAGTGCCGGGAAGCTTGATCAAAGAGTTTGCATTGAAAGTTGCCTATCGATATCCCGGCGGCATAGGCGAAGCAATACAGGAACTAATGAAAAACGCCATCAAGGAATAACGCTCGCTAGCGTGCGCTTCCCTCGACCGATTCCAATGTATTTTCCTATAGAAGAAAGTTACAGAAATCATATACTGAACTTTGGGGGATAAGACATAGCACGCACTATGTGCGGCGCACGTTCTGTTGGGGTGTTCTGTTTTGGGTACAATGCTGTTCTGATACATGGGACCTTAAGTTTGATTTGAATACATTCAGAATAGGAAGGTGGCCAGCATGCGTAGTCAGAACAGATCAACATTTGCAATGTTTCTTTCTGATGCACTGCTTCTTGCCGGCTGCTGTTTCTTGGCTGTTTCAATCGTTCAGCCATTCGCATCGTTCGAGAAGGCAGTTAGGGATCCATACTCAAGAATGGATTTTATCAATTTTTCTGTGACTCATTGGTCCTTCAAGATTGAGGCAGTTGAAGACCATTTCCATGAGGAACACACTTTCTTTGATTATTGGTCTGGCGATTACTGGTTTAACTGGGATCTCGAGTCACCAAACATCATGATGCTCTTTCTAGTGCAGATCCTCACCCTGTTGACAGGCCTGATTTCTTTGCTCCTGAAATCGAAAATGATGAGGATTGTTCCTACAATCTTCTCTTCGATCGTCTTTTATCTGATCTACAGGTTTTCTGCGGTTGACCAATTCCTTTTTTCAACTCACGTCGTCTACGGCCCCGGATTCACGCTCACACTGACATCGCTAATCGTCTTCATTTCTGCCCTTGCGTTAGGCATCAGAAGAAAAGGCGAACTCAAGACATAGTGTGAGAGCGCGTGCTTTCTCAATCCATGTAGGGCATTCTGCCCCCGCCACCGCCGCTTGTCTGGACTATTTGTAAAGACGTGCGCGCGCGCAGAAGAACAACGTTCACCCGTGTGGAACTCTGCGTATTCTAGATGGCAAGTCGATCAAGGAATCGCCAAGAGCCAAAGCGATCCAGAAGCTTCTGGAAGCGTGGGAATAAGAAATAGCGTGCGCGGTGATAAATCGCCAAGTTTTTGGATGAAACTTTGTTTCACAAAGCTTTTTAACGTAAACAACCAAAGATTGTACCCTTGGGAGAGTTAATCGTTGAACCTTTCTGAAGCAATCTCTGTTCAGAGACACCAGAACGTGCAATTGGTTCACTCTTCCAGGAATAAAAGGTAAATGGAGAAAGGAACGAATGCGAAAAGAAGTATTGGCAGCAACAGTCTTGTTTGTCATTCTCACGATTTCAGAAATCCCCGTGTACGCCTTCGTCATAGGTCCCAACCCTTCAGCCGACGACAACGTCTACGAAATGTACGGTCCTCACGTTAGAGGGCTCAACATAATAGTCTACTCCGATACCACGGCTGAATGGACTGCCATGGCCTCTAACACACTGGACTTGGAAGATTGGGCTCTGGACATCCCACACATTACGTTGTGGAGTAACAACGCGAACGGGATGGTTGAGGCAAACTACGGCGGCGAGGCAGGCTACTACCTCTTGGACGTAAACAACAACGCGACGTACGCCCCGAGCGACGCTGGCCCATTCGTTCACAACCCGACCAGCGAACTGCCATTGAGACAGGCTTTGGCCTACGCTGCGAACCGAACCGACATAGTGATGTTTACAGGAGGCTTAGCGCTCCCAATGTACACTGTCATTCCAACTTACATGGCTGGCTACGTCAACCACGACATCGACCCCTTTGGCAGCTTATCTGCATTGTCGTATGATAATTACTCGCGGGGTGGCGACCCTGCTGCGGCAATCGCGTTGCTAGACTATAACGGCTACACTGTTGATGGCAGTGGCTGGAGAATCGATCCAGTGAGCGAGGGAGGAACCGGAGCAGAACTGAACCTCATATTCTACTCAAGGAGCGGCGACAGGGGAACGTTCGGTGACCACTACAACACGATATTGAACAACGTGCTGCACATCAAGACAGACTACCACAGCCACGTGCCAGGAAGCGCCGTTAGGGGGCCAGTGTTTGCTCAGGAGTACTTTAACCTGTATACTGGATGCTGGACGGGCATCGGCCCAGACCCAGACTTCATGGACGACCTGTACGACGGCAGCAACTACTACCACCCAGGCTCCCCGCCGAACTATGACGGCATAAACTATGCGGACCTGAACGCAAACCTCACCACCGCAAAGCTCGCGACGGGCATCGCACAGGGCACAGCAGCCGTGCTGGACGCTCAAATCAGATTCGCGGAGCACGCAGCCGCAGTCCCACTGTGGTGCTATGCAGGTGTCAAGTGTTACAAGAACTTGGCAGTAGCAAATGGTGGACAATGGAAAGACCTAGTGAACCAGAAAGGAGTCGGCGTTAACAGTTGGTGGTCAACGCTGAGCATGAAACAAGTTGGCAACCTATACCCGAACGCCTTCGCGTACTATGGCTTCTCGTCGACCGTCACACTGCAGAACATCGTCTACGCACAATGGTACTGGGACCAGGAAGTAGTGGGCAGAATATACGACGGTGGAGCAGGAAGAGACCCGTACACTCTAGCCACGTGGGTCCCACAGCTGTATAAGAACTGGAGAGTAGGCACTTGGAATGATCCTTCCACAGGTGGCGCAACCAAGACCAGCGTGACGATCACGTTGCGTCCTGACGTTTACTGGAGTGATGGTCATCCATTCACTGCGGCGGACGTTTGCTACACGCTTGTGGAGATTAGCAAGGATCTGCTTGCTAAGGGCTTCTCACCACCATGGTGGTACCCGACGGTCCAGTATATGCGATCGGTTGAGATCATAGACGACTACAACATACAAGTACTGCTGGACGTGCAGAGTGTCTGGGCAGCAGGATGGGTCATAGGCAGCGTCGTAATTCCGAAGCACATTTGGAAGCCGATAGTTGACGCTTCAACAGTCGGCTCGACGAATCCTCGGAACGTCGACGCCGTGACGCCTGACCCGTACGTCATAGGCACAGGCCCGTTCAGATGGTACTCTGGTGTCGGCAGCGCTACAGGCCAGACAATCGTGCTGGTTGCCAACAGTCCAGGCAGCTCGGCCCCGGATCCGGCCACAGGCCTAACACCGATAATTAGCCCAGGCTATTACTTCTACAACCCAATCTACGTGGATGTTTCACCGGACAACAACCTGGAAAAAGTGAACATCTCGCCAACTGCGGCTTCAGTCGTATCCAACGTAACCATAACCCTGCGAAACATGGACACACACGACACCTTAATAGTGAACAAGTACGTCTACGTGAACGGCGTGCTGCAAGGCGGATTCCCACACGATGTTACACTGCTACCAATGGCAGTGTGGAACGTGTCAAACCCGTACCCAGCAGACGGTTCGGGCCATGCTGACGTTGAAACACTGCATCTGACACTCGCTAAGAAGACACTGACCTTCGTCAAAGTAGCCGTACACGTCAAAGGACCATCGACCGTCGGAGACCCGCAGGCTAACCCTTGGATCAGCACGTGGATCAACGTCACACTTCCGATTTGGGTAACGGTGAGGGAGGACATCGCAGGCACCACACTATACGACATCTTGGGCTACGCATCATATCCGACATGGTTGAAGAATGAGGTACCTGCCCCAGACCTGAAAGTCGACACGAGGGATCTGAGTAGGGTAGCGATGGCCTACGGCTCTTACCCAGGGCAGCCACATTGGGATCCCGTGGCCGACGTCAACAGGGACTACCGCATCGACATGACAGACGTTACCTTGATCTATCTTGCCATGGGCGGCACACCTCAAGATATTGCTGTCACGGACGTCGCGCTCTCCAAGAAGATCGTTTTCCAAGGTTACAGCGTCAAAACCAACGTGACCCTTGCGAACCTCGAAGGGTCGCCGCAAGACTGCAGCTTAAGCGTGCTCTTCGGCGGAAACACCACGAAGACCGATTCAGTTTCGCTTGATCCCGGAACCTCAACAACGCGCATGTTCGACGTGTTCGCACGCGCATTCCTGTTTGAAGAGGTTGGAAGAACTCCCCCGAGTGGCAGCGTGAGCCCGCAACAAGGAACCTTTTCCATACATGGAAGCGGCACGTACCTCAACGCTAGCACCGGCACCATTTCTGGTCTGCCCATCAGTGGCGGAATAATTGACCTGTACTATTCAAACGATACGTTGATCACGCATCGCGAGGTGCTTGTTCCTCCGGATAGCAACGGCACAGTGTTCACAGCAGGCAACTACAGCAACGGGCTATATGTGTTGGGTACGATTGATGGTGAGCTGTGTTTTCTCGACGACAACGGCGAATACGGCGAGCTAAGCGTGGCGCTGATTCCAGTGAACGACTTAAAATTGGACGAACTGAGCGTAACCGCATGCACGAGTTCCTCAGACATCAATCTGAGGAGATACTCGACCGACTTCAGATTTCCCAAAGGCAGCTTCAGCGTCAGCGCGTATGTAGATCAAATTTTAGGAGAGACAAACCTCGCAAACAACAACTTCACCGACGGGTGGATCGTAGTGTCGATGGTCGGAGACTTGACCGGCGGTACGCCTAACCCTTGGGATTTTGTTCCAGACGGTAAGGTTGACGGCAAAGACATAGCGATAGTAGCCCTGTGCTACGGCTCAGCGCCTGGATGCCCGCCTCCGTACGTGTGGAATGCAAACTGCGACGTGAACAGCGACGCCAAAGTAGACGGTAAAGACATTGCAATAGTAGCCTTGCACTATGGACAAGCAGATCCATAATCCCCTCCTTTTTCTTTTCGGAAGAATCACCAAGAGCCAGAGCGGTCCGGAAGCTTCTGAAAACATGGGAATAAGAAACAGAGGGCGCGCTACAAAGCTTTTTAACGGAATAACTGAAGATTGTACTCCTTGGGCGACATGAGCGAACCTCTGAAGGCGATAGCGAGAATCTTGTGGAAGGGAATATTGCCACCAGCGCTCGCAATGGTTCTGATGATTCTTGGCTTACTTATAGGGAGTATGCTTGCGTGGATTCCTATAGGCCTAACCATTTCGGTCCTAGCGGTACTGTTCGTGCACAGAATTCGCCAAAAAGAGGTCCAAGACGAATTGCTCATGTTGAAACCCTTCATCGTCAGACCAATCGATCAGCTCGTTGAGGAGTACAAACGCCTTCTAAAGCGAAAGCGAAAACTGTAACCTAGCGCGTACTCATTTGAACATGTCCTTCCTGTGTGCCAAGGGCGAACGCTCGTCTTCATCGGCTCTTTTCGATGCATCGGGAGAGGATGTCGTAGAGACCCTTAAAGTGCATAACTGTGGATTGCTCTCGTCAAAAGGGTCATGTTGCGAGTCTGGATAACGCGCGTTGTAGTGAGCCTAAACGTCTGTACGATCTCCGGTTTGATTTTGTCGAAAGATAGAGCTTGACCAGTGTCCATTTCGAATCCTGCCTTCTTCACCAAAAAGGTCGCAACCCGTACTGCTTCTGCAAGATCAAGCTTTTCTAATTCTTGATTCATCTTGTTTGTAGCTTGGTCTAAGGCGTCAAGAATGGCTTGCCCCCCGATTTCTTTGTCAAAGTGATCTATTGTCTTGATTAACGCGAAAGGTTTCTTCTTAGTAGACTTGAAGCCTCGCGGTTTCATGCCTGAAGACAGCCTAAAGCGCGCGCGCTACATCGCAGTGTTCCGACTTAGAGTTCATAAACTTTAGTGGACGCTTCCAAGGCGGGACCAGAGGCGCGCGCTAATCGTTCCATGCATCTTTGGGTCCAGTTTTCCCAACGTTCTTCGTTGCCATTTTCATTCAATACGTTTCCACGACATCTCTAGTCTGTGCTGCAAAATCACACGAGCAAGAATCTGGAGTATAAGATTTTTTCATAAATCTTTTAAATAACCTCGCTTCAATAATGAACTGCATAAGGAGAAAAGGAGAGAAATAGATGAGAAAAATATTACTGGTTAGCATCGCAATGCTTGCTTTATTAGGTATGACGATAGTTCCAACATACGCATTTGTGATCCCCCCGAACCCTTCAGGCGACGACAACAATTACGAAATGTATGGTCCCCACGTTAACGGACTCAACATAATAATCTACTCGACTACTACGGCTGAGTGGACGGCCATGGCCTCTGGCACACTGGACTTGGAAGATTGGGCTCTGGACATCCCACACATTACGTTGTGGAGTAACAACGCGAACGGGATGGTTGAGGCAAACTACGGCGGCGAAAGCGGCTACTACATTTTGGACATAAACAACAACGCAACCTACGCGGCAAGCGACGCTGGTCCGTTCGTTCATAACCCGACGAGCGAGCTGCCGCTGCGACAGGCTTTGGCCTACGCTGCGAACCGAACCGACATAGTTCAGTTCACAGGAGGCTTGGCACTGCCAATGTACACGGTCATCCCACCCTACATGGCTGGCTACGTCAACCACAACATCGACCCAGCAGGCAGCTTAGCTGCACTGTCGTATGACACACTCGCAAGAGGTGGCGACCCTGCAGCGGCAATCGCGTTGCTTAACGCGAACGGCTACACGATTGACGGCAGCGGCTGGAGAATCGATCCAGTGAGCGAGGGAGGAACCGGAGCAGAACTGAACCTCATATTCTACTCAAGGAGCGGCGACAGGGGAACGTTCGGTGGCTACTACAACGCGGTATTGAACAATGTTCTGCACATCAAGACAACCTACTACGGCAACGTGCCAAGAAGCACCGTTACTGGTCCAGTTTTTGCCATGGAGTACTTTAACCTGTACACTGGCGGCTGGGCGGGCATCGGCCCAGACCCAGACTTCATGGACGACCTGTACGACGGCAGCAACTACTACCACCCGGGTTCGCCGCCAAACTATGACGGCATAAACTATGCGGACCTGAACGCAAACCTCACCACCGTGAAGCTCGCCTCAAGTCAGGCACAAGGCACAGCAGCCGTGTTGGACGCTCAAATCAGGTTCGCAGAGCACGCGGCTTCAGTTCCACTGTGGTGCTATACGGGCGTCAAGAACTACAAGAACTTGGCAGTCCAAGGTGGTGGACAATGGAAAGACCTAGTGAACCAGAAGGGAGTCGGCGTCAACAGTTGGTGGTCGACACTGAGCATGAAACAAGTCGGCAACCAATACCCGAACAGCTACGCTTACTACGGCTTCTCGTCAACCGTCATAATGCAGAACATCATTTACGCACAATCGTACTGGGACCAAGAAGTCTTGGGCAGAATATATGATGGCGGAGCTCGTAGAGACCCGTATACTCTAGGCTCATGGGTCCCTCAGCTGTACAAGAGTTGGACGGTAGGCACATGGAATGATCCCTCTGCAGGCGGCGCAACCAAGACTACCGTGACTATCACGCTGCGTCCCGACGTCTACTGGCAGGATGGTCAACCATTCACGGCGGCAGACGTTTACTACACGCTTGTGGAGAATAGCAAGGACCTGCTGGCTAAGGGCTTCCCACCACCATGGTGGTACCCAACAGTGCAATACATGCGATCTGTGGAGATCATCGACGACTACAACATACAGATGCTGCTGGACGTGCAGAGTGTCTGGGCGGTAGGATGGGTCATAGGCAGCGTCGTAATTCCGAAGCACGTTTGGAAGCCGATAGTTGACGCTTCAAGAGTCGGCTCGACTAATCCTCAGAATGTCGACGCCACGACGCCTGATCCGTACATCATAGGCACAGGCCCGTATAGATGGTACTCGGGCGTCGGCAGCGCTACAGGCCAGACAATCGTGTTGGTAGCCAACAGTCCAGGCAGTTCAGCCCCAGATCCAATAGCCAACCCAAGCCTGATACCGATAATAAGCCCAGGATACTACTTCTACAACCCAATCTACGTGGACGTTTCACCAGACAACAACCTGCACAAAGTTAACATCTTGCCAACTGTAGCTTCAGTCACATCCAACATAACCATAACCCTGAGAAACATGGATGTACAGGACACCTTAGTAGTGAACAAGTACGTCTACGTGAACGGCGTGCTGCAGGCCGGATTCCCACACGATGTTACACTGCTACCAATGGCAGTGTGGAACGTGTCAAACCCGTACCCAGGAGACGCGACGGGCCATGCTGAGGTTGAAATACTAAATCTGGGGCTGGCCAAGAAGACACTGACCTTCGTCCAAGTGGCCGTACACATCAAAGGACCAGCAACGCTCGCAGACGGGCAGGCTAACCCTTGGATCAGCACATGGGTCAACGTGACCATCCCGATCTGGGTAACCATAGCGAAGGATATCTCAGGCACTACACTCTACGACGTCTTGGGCTACACTTCTTTTTCAAACACAACTGTCACGTATCCTCGCTGCACATGGTTACACTTCACTCATGACACAACGGTCACCTATCCGTCGGGCGCGTGGAACGTTTCGGTCAACGGTGTACTCAAGAACTACACAATTTACCTGCCCGAGACGGTGACCTATCACGCCTCTACGTGGGTACATTTTGAAAATGGGACAACGGTTGTCAACTATCCACGGGGTGCCGTCGACGTAGCGGTTGGTGGAGTGTTCAACGACTACTTGTCGTTTACTAATGCGACCGTGACTTATCCGTACTGCACCGTGCTGCAGTTCACGAATGACACGACGATCACCTATCCGTCGGGCGCGTTGAACGTT
>Ga0315277_10000275_pt1 | contig 85447 bp, 75 predicted proteins | sample YL17G05_15_MG_FD_203695 | JGI IMG/M metagenome (GOLD analysis project Ga0315277, IMG submission 203695) | Sediment microbial communities from Yellowstone Lake, YNP, Wyoming, USA - YL17G05_15 | ecosystem: Environmental > Aquatic > Freshwater > Lake > Sediment | place: USA: Wyoming | collected...
AGATTTATCGCTCCATTCACAAATACAACCATAACCGCATTCATACTAAATTAAAAATGCCCCCCGTTGTTTACGGCAGGCAATATCAGCTCGTAGAATTTGTGTCTAACAAAAGGGGTACTTGACAAGATGAATATATGAAAAAGTATAAGCAAGGTAAGGAGGAGTTAGTCGGTCAATGGTATGATTCTTCTGATTACAAATATCATTTTGATCCGATACAAGATAAATGTTTTATATTAATATCTACATACTATACACCTGGCACGACATTTCATACTAAATTCACTTTAAATTTGTACGATCTCTATATTCACACGGAAATCGGAACATACCAGGAATATGATAACCGTAATATTTTTTGTAATATTGCAACACAAGATTGTGCAAACAGGAAAGAATATGAGAGTTTAGTAGCACAATATATGGAGTAAGAATTATTATTCCAATCTTTCTGTAACGCCATAGTCCTAACCTAACTAGCCACTGCCAGCTAGAAAGCACTCGAAAAGATCAGGGTACCTCTAAAAAAATCGCCGTGCCTGGCGATTTTTGTGTTAAGATGTCATATATGAATAAAGCCACAAAGCGAAGCCATTATCTTCCAAGAACATATCTCAAGCATTTCCTTCTTGATGACGTTTTATTTATGTATATGAAAGGAAAGACATTTTTTAACAATAATAAAACCCCAGATGATAGGATATTAGAGGTAAGGGGTGAAGCTGGTTTAAATACTGTTGGAGTAAAAAATAATTTATACAACCCGGGAATTGAAGGGGTTTCAACTGATGACCTCGAGGAAATATTCAGAGGCTATGGTGAGGACTATTACAATGACATGATTAATTCTATAAATGCACTGCCAGATTACGCTCCCATTCCTGAAGAAATAAAGTCTAAAATTTCGTACTTTGCGGCTGGGCTCAGAGTAAGAACGCCACAATTCAAAAATGAAATTGAGGAAACAGATGCAGCCTTTAGAAAACACTTCTCTGCTCGACGGTTTGAGATGATTTCTGCTGAAGAAATTATTAAGCTTAACAAAACAGAGTTTAATAATGAGATTACCATTAAAGAAGCTCGTGAGATCAAAGAATTAATTGTAAATCAAAAGTATGACCTCAAATATCCTAACGGATATTTTATTAAATGGGCATTAATGTTGATAAACCGCCATGCGGATATTTTTCAAAATATGTCTGCAACCATCGTTAGGTCAAATGGCAGATATTTTATGACATCTGATAATCCTGTGGTATTTTTTGTTCCCCCAGAAAGGGTTAATTTCTATAATCAACCAAAAGCTTTGGTTAGCCCATATACGGAGCTTTTTTTGCCTCTATCAAGAAATATTGCCGTAACATTAAATTGGAGAAAAGTAGACGAAAAAGTTATACCTGCTAAAAGAGAAGTAGTGGATATTTTTAATGAAAATATTTCCCTACACTCATTTAGCTACATTTTTACACCAATACAAATGAAAGTATTAAATAAATTTATCAATGAATATATTCCATATCCGTTCAAAATAAAAGTTAATTAAGGCAGACCCGAGTGCTTCAAGCACCCCCTAAATAGACCCTCAAATAAGCCCTAAGGTTCCTCTAAACAATAATTCCGAGACCGAGGTACACTGCCTTCGTCTGCCGAAGCAAGACCAGCACAGCTGGGATTGCGTAGGCAGACCTTCGCGCACTTTAAAATTCGGCAGACTTCGGCAGGTGCAGACCTGTTGGAGATTGTCGTTTTTGCGAAGAAACTCTTAATTTCAAAATAAAAACAAAAACATGAAAATCGTCTATCTTATTCAATCCGAAAAGGATTCGTCTGTTTATAGTGGCAATACCGACAATTTCCCCGATCGATTTAGCCGACACAATAAAGGCCATGTTATTTCAACAAAGAACCGAGTCCCGTGGAAACATGTTTGCCACATTATTTTTGAGGATAATCAGACTGCTTATGATTTTGAACGATATTTAAAAACGGGTTCTGGCCGAGCTTTTTTAAAAAAACATTTTATCAAATAGCCAGTTAGAAAGCGTTCGAGAGACCCGAGTGCCCACCTACGCCAAGGCTTCGGTGGGCAGGCCTCGGAAACGCATGGAAACAAAAAAATACTGCTAAAAAGCATTATTTTTTTGTTTAGGCAATCTCGATCACTTATTTTTATTGGGTGATTTTTTGGTAACCCACCAAGGAATCTAACTAAAGTGGTATAATGTAAATATGAAAGAGAATAAAATTTCAATAGAAATAAAAAGACCCATTAGTGAAGTGTTTGAATTCACTATAAACCCAAAAAACACACATCTTTGGATTGAAAATGTGCAGAAAGAGGAAACAAATGAATGGCCGATAAAAGTTGGATCCAGATATAGGAATACTGGCAATGATGGGGTTTGGAATGAATATGAAGTTATAGATCTAAAGCAGAATGAACTGTTTGAATTAAAAATGGTTAACGGAACATATCATGTTAGATATACCTATAAGCCAATTGACACAAATAATACTAAACTAACTTATTTTGAATGGGATGAAAATGGTATTAAGTCTCCATTTCAGCAAATGGTTTTGGCAAAGTTAAAGGACATTCTTGAATCTTAGTTTTAACGTCCTCTACGAGCCCCGGCTCGCACAAAAAGTTCCCTTATTTTAGGGAATTTTTGTAATAGGGTTAGTAGCGGGTTAGAACTTTTTTATGATATAATTAGAATATGAAAAATCATTTTATTTCAGCCATCATAAATATAACTATACTTTGCATCATTATTTTTGCGGTCAGTCTTTATTTTATTTACAATTCTCAATTGATTGGTTTAGTAATTTTAGGATTAGGTCTTCTTTGCCTTATATCTTTAATTCCTTTTAAAATATCAATCCATACAATTTGGGCAGATATTGTTTTTGGGCTGATTGATAATGGTATTCTGGCAATTTTAGCTATTTTTGGGGGAGAGATAGCTGGCGTAGTCGGTGCAGTTATTGGAGGAGCTGTAGGTAATGCTATAACAGATGGTATTGCTGGCATATTTGAAGGTTATGTAGCTGAAAAGATGAGAAAAAAGAATATTTCTGACCAGAGAACAATGCTGGGTTCAGCTGTTGGTAAAATGGCTGGATGTCTTTTGGGTGCCGGTATAGTTTTAATTATTGCTAATTTGCTTAACTTTTAAAGTCTGGTATATAAATATAATCATTTGATTGCCGAAATATAGTTCTAATGTCGTTGACGATGTGTATAGGTAGCCGAAAGGTTATCGCTGGCGAGAAGCTTTATGTTTCCGTCAGCATTAAAAATAAAAAAGTCGGAATTAAACTTAAAACTATAAAAAATTATGGAAAATCAACAACAAAATGAAGAATTTAAAAAACAGGCAGAAATAGAAAAAGAGGAAAGAATACGAGCCGAAGCAAGAGCTAAGGCGGAAGAGGAAATTAAAACAAACAAGAAAAAGGAAGAACAGAAAAAGACAGGAAAATGGCGTTTAGTAGTAGGTTTAGGAATTATTGTATTCATTGCTTTTTTCATTGCTATTCTTGGTAGTTTGGGTGGGGGCAAAGGTGAAAAAACGCAACCCAGTGAAAGAAATACAACCATTACGATTGCATTTGCTGAAGAAGTCATAAAAGGTATTTTGAAAGCTCCATCAACAGCAAACTTTGTTGATGTAGAGGCATATGAACTTTCAAACGAAAAAGATGTTTGGGCTGTAAATGGTTATGTAGATAGTCAAAATAGTTTTGGTGCAATGATACGAAGCCAATGGGAAGTTCAACTTGATTTTAGAGACGGAAAAGGCGGAACAGTAAAAAGTATATTGTTTGATGGAAAAAAGATGCAATGAGCTTATGCAAGACTTAAGTCTGGAATATAAATATACTCATTTGATTGCTGAAATTTAGTTCTAATGTCGTCTACGACCCCCTGCTAAATTAAAAACAGTCCCGCATCACGGGGCTGTTTTCTTTATTTCGTTTCTTTATGAAGTGTATGCTTTTTACAGTGTTTGCAGAATTTTTTTAACTGTAGTCTTTCTTTGATTATTTTTTTATTTTTTCTGGAATAATAATTAGTTTTTTTGCACTCTGTGCACTCTAGCTTAATAAGTGTTTCCTGTGACATAAAAGTTAATAGTTATTGATTATTAGTAAAATTGGAGCCACCCGTCGGGATCGAACCGACGACCTACTGTTTACAAAACAGTTGCTCTACCAGCTGAGCTAGGGTGGCATACCATGGGCCGGGGTAGATTCGAACTACCGAAGGCAAAAGCCAGCAGATTTACAGTCTGCCCCAGTTGACCGCTTTGGTACCGACCCAAAAAAATTAATTTATACCGGGGCAGACTTCAATTTTTTGAAACCTGGCCTGATATAAATTTAATCAACTAATTTTTCAATTTGCCTTACTTTAAACAGATTTATCCCGCCAGATATTCTTTAATTATGGGCTTACTATTATCTTCAATGGGCGGGATCCCGCCCCCTTAATTAATACGTTAATGCTATCACCCTTTATAAAGGCGGGACAGTCTGCCCCAGTTGACCGCTTTGGTACCGACCCAAATATAAAATATATGTGAATTATACACTATTTTGCTAATTAAATCAAGAGTTAAACTAAAAAACTGCTTTTAGCAGTAATTAAATAAGCCGTTGATCGGAATTGAACCGATGACCTACTCCTTACCATGGAGTTGCTCTACCAGCTGAGCTACAACGGCGTAGAATGTTTATCTACACAACTTGCTTTAACGAAGCTGGTAGACATCTTTAAGCCCCAACTGCCTGCCCAGAACCTAAGCGCTTGCGCGCATGGTTCTGGGCCTGCCCGCCGAAGCTCATCAGAGCGTAGGCGGGAGCTACGATGGCAATCTAAAATAAAAAAAATCAAAATAAATTCGATTTAGATATCTAAATTACAATTCTTTTATCTTGGTTTCAAACTCCTCAATTTTAGCATTATCAGGATTGGTTTCTTTCAATCTTTCTAGTGATTGCTTGGCTAAATTTTTATCTTTGATTATTAAACTTATGGTTATCAAAAGATCAAGATATTTTGGATTATTTGGCTCAATGGCCAGGGCTTTTTCCAAATTAAGCAAGGCTTTTTCATAAGATTCTAGTTTATAAAAAATTTCACCTAGTTCAAAATAAGCCAGCCCATAAGAATTATCCAATTTTAAAATATGCTCAAAAGTTTGCCTGGCCTCATCATATTGTTTTTGCATAATATAAAGATTGCCCAAGCCGCGAAAAGCTTCAATGTTTTTAGGATCCAAACTTAATAGCCTGATATATTTTTTCTCTGCTTCATCATATAGCTCCTGGCTAACTAAATCATCAGCTTCTTTTAAAGAGCCAGCGGTTTCTTTTTCTGAATTTTCAAATTCTTTTTTAGTGGTTAAAACTTCTTTTTGGGCTCTGGCTTTATATTTTTCATCCAAATTTTTTAATTTTTCACTAAAAGCTTTAAATTTTCTTTGAAAAAAATTAGCTACTATTTTAAAAAGGGGCACTATTTTATTATAAAAAACCTTAGCCTTTCTGGCTAATCGCTCTTCCATTATTTTAGTCTTTGTTTCAGCTGCTTTTTCTTCAGGAATAGAACTAATATCAAAACCGGCCAGTAATGACATTTTTTTAAAAATAATACTTAAAATAATCGCCAAACTAACCAAAATAATAATTAAGGGAATTATATTATACATAAAAATATTTTAAGTAGATTTAATTATAGCATTAAGGCTGGAAATTTTCAAGCTTGCACCGCCCACTAAAGCGCCATCAACTTCTTTTAAACTCAAGATTTCCTGGCTATTTTGCGGATTAACTGTACCGCCATATAAAATTTTAATTTGCCGAGCTTTCTTTCCATATAAATAAACAAGCATTTTTTTAATTATCAAATGGGCTTCTTTAATGTCTTTTAAACTGGCGGAGCGCTTAATTTTGCCTTTTTGAAAAGTAGAAATAGCCCAAATTGGCTCATAGGCAATTAAAATTTCCTGGGGATTTTTAACGCCTTTTAGGGCTGATTTTAGCTGTTTTTGAATAATTCTATTAGTTTGCCCTTTGGCTCTTTGACTGGCATTTTCACCAAGGCATAAAACTGGTTTAATCTTATATTTTAAAAGCTGTAAAATTTTCAGGTTAATTTCTTTATCTGTTTCCTTAAAGTAAATCCGTCTTTCTGAATGCCCGACTAAACAATAACTGCACTCTTCTTCTTTGAGCATTTTGGCAGAAATATCGCCTGTATAAGCACCGGCTGAAAATTGAGAAACATTCTGCCCTGCTAATTTGATCTTTTTCTTTTTTAAATGCCGGCTCATTTCGCATAAAAAAGTAAAGGGTGCGGCAATCACTACCTCATTTTTTGTTTTTGAAATCTTTTTAATAAACTCGAGACTTCTTTTAATAGATAAATTCATTTTCCAATTGGCAATAATTATTTTCTTTCCGCCAAAGGCGGATCCCTGCCTGCCTGCGGGCACGGCGCCTCTGGCGGACATAAATTGCTTATTCATAATTAAATCTTTAGTAATTTTATAATTTCTTTTTTATCTTTAAACGGACTGATTATGACTAAATTTAATTTTTCTTTTCTAATAATATCTGAAGCAGCTTTATTAACTTGTTTTCTGGTAACAGCCATAATTTTTTTTATTTTTTGTTCTGGAGTTAAAATTCTTTTGGCTAAAAGAAATTCCCGGCCATAGAAATCAGCTAAATCATTAAGCTCTTCTAATTGCAAAGCTAATCTGCCTTTAATAAATTTTTTGGCCTTATTAAGTTCATTGTCAGTAATGCCTTTTTCCTTGATCTCTTTTAAATCTTTGATAATAATTTTTAAAGCTTTATCCAGTTTATTAATATCAAGACCAGAGCGAATTAATAAATCACCAGTATCTTCATAAACATCTGCCTGCGCTCTGATATAATAACACAGCCCTTGTTTTTCTCTCACATCAATAAATAGCCTTGAGCTCATATTCCCACCCAAGATAATGGCTAAAATATAAAAGGCATATAAATTTGGATGAAAATAAGAATAAGCGGGAAAACCCAAAGCCAGATGGGCTTGATTAGTATTTTTATAACTCAATCTTATTTCTGGCGATCTTTGTTTGGAACTAAAGGCAGCAAATTCAGCTTTGGTAAACTTTTTACCAAAACCTGGCTGAACAAAATATTTATTCAAAGTCTGTTTAATGTTTGTATTAAATTTGCCAACCACCATTAAAACTGCGTTCTGCGGCGAATAAAAATGCTGCAAATAGTCAATGATTTCTTTTCTGGTTATTTTTTTTATTGATTCTCTAGTGCCAGCAATGTTATGCTCCAAATTACTGCCTTTAAAAATAGTTTCTTCAAATAACATTTCAGCGTACTGGATCGGCTGGTCCTCGTACATTTTAATTTCCTCAATTACAACTCCCTTTTCCTTAACAATTTCATTTTTAGCAAAAAGCGAATTATTAAGCATATCGGCCAAAATTTCACAGGCTATTTCAAGGTTTTCCGCATTAGCTTTAATATGATAAGCCGTATGATCTTTACTGGTATAGGCATTAAAATCAGCCCCAATACCATCCAATTCTTTTGAGATTGCCAAGGTTGAAGGTCTTTTTTTCGTACCTTTAAACATTAAATGTTCAATAAAATGCGACGTGCCATATTGTGATTTTAATCTTTCATAACGCGAACCAACTTTGTAAATTAAAAATACAGCCACACTCTGGCTTTCTTTCTTGGGCACTAAAATTACTGGTAAGCCGTTTTTTAATTCAAATTTTTGAAACATGAACAATAATTTAAAATTTTTAACTGTAACTTTAAACTTTGAACTTTGAACTTTAAATTTTATTTAATCCTCCACTTTAAAAGCCACTTTTATATTCACCCGAAATTCAACAACTTTATTATTTTCAACAACCGCTGTCTGGCCAATAACATCAACGCCACTAATACCCCTGACTGTTTTAGAGGTTCGGGTTACACATTCAGAAATCGCGTCTTCAAAGCTTTTTTTAGAGGTGCCAATTAATTCAATAATTTTCACGCACATAGGTTGGTAATTAGTTTATTGGTTTATTAGTTTATTGGTAATTTGTCTTTATTTTAACATAAAAAACGCTTTACTGCCAATTATTGACTTTTATAATTATTTTTGTTATATTAAGCTAATACCTTGAAAATTAAAGAAATCTAAAAATAAAGGAGGAAAAAATGAGCGAAAGAATATTTGCAAAAGCTTTGCGCCTGGAAAATACAAACTATGATCTCCGCGGAAAATTGCTTGACAGAGCAGATGAATTAAAACAGTCTGGCATTCAAATTACACACCTAAATATTGGCAATACAGCGCCATTTGGGCTACTTCCCCCAGAAGAAATGATTGCTTATCTTATAAACAATATCCAGGAAACTTTTGGTTATACTGACTCAAAAGGAATGCCCGAAGCCAGACTTGCTGTTATGCAATACTATCAAGATAGAGGGATAAGGAATTTAAGTATTGAAAATATATTTCACGGCAATGGGGTTTCTGATCTGATCGGAAAAGTCTGTGAAGCACTAATTAATCCGGGAGATGAAATTTTAGTCGGTATTCCTGACTATCCTCTATGGACAGCCAAAATCATAGCTTTTGGCGGCAAAGCGGTTCATTTCGTATGTGATGAACAATCAGACTGGCTGCCTGATCTTAAGGATATTAAAAGTAAAATTACTGATAAGACAGTGGGGATAGTAATCATACCTTTTAATAACCCAACGGGCGCAGTTTATCCACGAGAACTTTTAGCAGAAATCATTCAAATTGCTCGTGAAAACCAGCTGGCGATTTTTTCGGATGAAATCTATGACAAAATTATTTATGATGGTCATGAGAGTGTCTCTATTGCCTCTCTGGCTGATGATGTGCTTTTCATTACCTTCAATGGTCTATCAAAAGCTTACCGCTTGCCTGGTTGGAGAAGCGGTTGGGCGGTTTTTTCCGGCAAGACAAGGGTTGCTCAAGGGTTTTTGCAAGGAATGAAAGACCTTTGTAACCAAGGATTGGGTCCTAATGCACCTGGGCAATTAGTCGTCCCTTCAGCTCTTGGCGGTAAACAGTCAATCTTTGACCTGACTAAAAAAGGAGGCCGTCTTTACAGGCAACGAGAGATCGGTTATCAAATTCTAACCAGTATCCCTGGCATTACCTGCGTCAAGCCGAAATCTGCACTGTATTTTTTCCCGAAAATCGATGTTAAAAAATTCAATATTACCAATGATGAGAAATTATTACTCGATTTACTGGAAGATAAAAAAATTCTACTAACAGCCGGCAAAGGCTTTAACTGGCCACAGCCAGATCATTTCCGAATCGTCTTTCTACAGCACGAAGAAGATCTAACAGTATCTCTTCAGCGGCTGAAAGACTTTCTATCAACATACCAACAATGAAATTCAAAACCCAGCCCTTGTTAACAAAGAGCTGGGTTTTTTCTTTTATCTTAATCTAATTTTTCTTTAAAATACTCTTTCAATTCTTTTATTGCTACCCTTTCCTGCTGCATCGTATCTCTGTCCCTAATCGTTACTTTTTTATCCTCCAAAGATTCAAAATCAACTGTTAAACAATAGGGCGTGCCAATTTCATCCTGGCGGCGATAGCGTCTACCAATTGAACCAGCATTATCATAATCAGTCATGTAATCTTTTCTTAAATCATTTTGTATCTCTTTAGCCACTTTCTCCAAATCAGGCTTTTTGGACAAGGGCAAAATTGCCACTTTTATGGGCGCTAAACGTTTATCTAATCTTAAAACAACTTCAACTTCTTTGGTGCTTTCTGTTGTTGTTGTCCGACCACCTGCCACTTCTTCATAAGCATCAACTAAAAAGGCCAAAGTCGCCCTGTCAGCGCCATCTGAAGTTTCTACAATCCAAGGGATATATTTTTCTTTAGTTGTTTCATCAAAATATGACAAATCTTTTCCAGAATATTGGCTATGACGAGATAAATCCCAATCACCCCTGTTATGAATACCAGCTAGTTCATCAAACCCGCCAAAAGGAAAATTATATTCAATATCCCAAGCTTCTTTGGCATAATGGGCTAATTCATCTTTATCATGCTGCCTAAAGCGCAAATTTTCTTTTTTTATGCCTAAATCCTCATACCATTTCATACGCAAGGGTTTCCAATAATCATACCATTTCTTGGCTTCTTGGGGATTAACAAAATATTGCATTTCCATTTGTTCAAATTCGCGCATTCTAAAAGTAAAGTTGCCTGGGGTGATTTCATTCCTGAAAGCCTTGCCGATCTGGGCAATGCCAAAAGGCAATTTTAACCTCATGGAATCTTTAACATTCTCAAAATTCACATAAATGCCCTGGCAAGTTTCCCCTCTTAAATAAGCGACTGCAGACTGGTCTTCAATTGGCCCGATATAAGTTTTCATCAATAAATTGAAAGAACGCGGTTGAGTTAAATCGCCTCCGCATTCTGGGCATTTTATCTCATTAAAAGTTTCTGGTCTTTCCTTTAAATAGCCTGGCTCCAAACCCTTGGCTTCTAGAAGATGGTCAGCGCGAAATCTCTTTTTACAACCTTTACAATCCACCAAAGGATCGGAAAAAGCTTCCACATGACCAGAGGCTTCCCAAACCTTAGGATGCATTAAAATTGAGGCATCGAGACCAACCACATCATTTCTTTGTTGAACCATAGCCTTCCACCACTCTCTTTTAATATTATTTTTCAATTCCACGCCCAAGGGACCATAATCGTAGCAAGAAGCAAAACCGCCGTAAATTTCAGAAGATTGATAAATAAAACCTCGGCGCTTAGCCAAAGCCACTATTTTTTCCATAATATTTTGCTCTGCTTGTTTTTCTTGTTTTTTCATATTGTAATTATTTAATTTTCAAACTGTCATCATTTCTTCTTCTTTAGCTTTGCTCGTTTCTTCAATTTTCCTATTATAATCACTGGTAAAATTATCCAAATCAGCTAAAAATTGATATTTATCATCTTGAGTGACTTCCTTATTTTTTTCTGCTTTGATAATACTTTCCTTTACTTCATCTCGTATTTGGCGCAAGCTAATTTTTGCCTCTTCAGCTTTTTGGCCCAAAAGCTTAATTAACTCTTTGCGGTTTTCTTCGGTCATGGGCGGAATTTTGGCAATTAATTTTTCGCCTGTATTAACGATGGAAAGGCCTAAGTTTGAATAAGTTAAGGCTTTTTCCATGTCTTTAATAATGTTTTTATCCCAGGGTTCAATGCTAATGCTTTTTGCTTCTGGGATGCTGATCGCGGCTAATTGTTTTAAAGGCGTTTGGGCGCCGTAAGCTTCTACCATTATATTTTCAACCAGTGTTGTCTGCGCCCTGCCAGTCCTTAAAGCGCTAATTTCTTTTTTAAAATGCGCTAAAACCTGCTCAAATTCAGCTTTTTTTTGTTCTATAAATTTATTGGTATTGGCCATAATTTTGAATTCCGAATTATGAATTATGAATCCCGAATTTTGATTTAATTTTCATTCTGTTAAATTCGAGTGATTCGTGTTAATAAATTAGTGTTTAAGTCCTCCTATTTCTTTATTGCTTTTGCCCCCAAATAAATTATTTTAGAATTATCCGAATCAATTAATAAGATATTGATGGCACCGCTAGTTGGTGATTTTTGAGTAGCCCAGTTCTTTCCTCCATCAACTGATTTATAAAAAGTAGATTCAGTGCCATAATAGATTAATTTATTATCCTTGGGATCAATAGCCAACGAATAGATATTAGCGGTTCGTTCAGGCGTAATCAAGGGAATGCTGTCCCATTTTAAACCGCCATTAATCGTTTTTAAAAGGCCGTATTGAGAAGCTAAAATAAAAGTGTTTTTTTGTGTTTTATCCTGAACTAGATATTTAAAAGCTTTGGCATCATAAAATGGCTCTAAGCCCTTATTAATATCTGTCTCTGGCTTTTCATCGCTCCAAGTTTTACCGCCATCAATGGTTTTAAAAATACCAGCGCCTTCAGTAGCAAAATAGATAACCCTAGTATCATCTTTATCAACCAAAATTTGCTTAACCGCATTATTTAATCTTTTTATAATCTGCCAGGTTTTGCCAGAATCAAGGCTTTTTAAAATATCACCAAAACTATTGGCTGCGTAAACAATATTTTTATTATAATCTTCGGTGGTAACATTAGTAATTTGCAAATTGGGCCGTTTGTCAAAATATGCTTCCTGCCACGTGCGCAGACAATCAGTTGTTTTATAAATTGATTGGCCAGCGGTCACGAAAATATTGCATTTATTAAAATAATCAACCGCGATATTATTGATTGGCACAGAGCCAAAAAACGGCAGTTGCTGCCAGGCTTCAGCTGCTGTGTAAGAATAAAATAAACCCTTATCTGTTGCCAGATATAAAGCCGCATGATCATTGGGATCCATTATTATTTGCTTAATACTAGTGTCGCCAATGGTTAATGGCTTGCCTTCAGCATTAAGTAAACTTGATTTAAATTGCCAAGTGGCACTGCCATCAGCTGATTTGAAAATCCCCAATGGCAAAGCAGCGGGTGCTTTCGTCCCACCGGGGCTGGTTTTAATTGTAATGCAACCAGCTAAAAGAAAAGTGATTAAGACAAAAATTAAAGCTAAAAAAATTTTTTTAAGCATAAAATGTTATTAAAAATTTAAAATTAAATTTTCCACGGCTAAACGCGGATTAATATTATATGCTAAATAATGCTTAATTTGTTCAATTTGTTTTAATAATTCAATTATTTTTTTTGACGAATACTGGTGCGATATATCTGTTATTTTGGTTTTAAAATGAAGATTAGTCAAATAAGGTTCTAAATTTTGCTGACTGAACAAAATATCCCTTAAAATCAGCTCCCAAAAATCAAGTTCTTGGCTTAAAAAATCACTTTTTTCTACTGAATCTTTGAAGTCCGAAAATGAAGACTCCAAAATCTTAAACCGCTGGGCAAAATTAGAATTTAGCAGGTCAAAAAAATTTTCAACTTTTTCTAAATAAGCCCTAAAAATTTCAGGATTTTTATAAAAATTAATAGCTAAAACAATTTTCCCCTGGGCTAAAGCCGTATAAAGATGGGCTTGTTCCCGCGTTGCTCCCAAGCTAAGCAAATGATGAAAAATAGTATCTTGAGAAACTGGATAAAATTTTATCACTTGGCAGCGGGAAACTATTGTCGGTAAAAGCAGCTTATAATCCTGGCAGATTAAAATTAAAAGCGTTTTAGGGCTAGGTTCTTCTAAAAGCTTTAAAAGCGCATTTTGAGCACCTTCGCTTAAGTCCTCGGCTTTGTCAATTAAGGCAATTTTGTAGGAATTCAAAAAAGAAGTTAAATTCAAAAACTTATGCATTTCCCTTACTTGTTCCACAGTAATATTTTTTTTCTCTTCTTCCTTTTTCAAAAAATAAACATCCGGATGAATGCCTTTGGCTAATTGGGTGCAAAAAACACATTGATTGCAGGGCAAAATTTTTATTTCCAGCTTGGCAGCTTGATGATAATCCTGGCACAAAATTGAAGCCATGAATTTTTCAGCCATTAAGCTTTTACCCAAATGCTCTGGCCCAGAGAATAAATAAGCATGAGCTAGTTTATTATTAGCCAAACTTTTTTGCAAAAATTCGCTGATTTTTTGCTGTCCGACAATCCCCCAATTATAATTTTTCATAATTTTATTATAGCTGATAAAACCAGTTAAGTAAAGGCTAGTTAAAATAAAAAAACCGCAGATTTACTGCGGCATAATCATAAAATTTCTACCAAACTAACTTTGGCCAGCTTGCAGTTTCTGCACCTTGACTTCCAATTCGGCCAGCTGTTTTTTTAAGGTTTCAATATCGCGATAAGCAGCTGAAATATCTTCAGATTCAGCTTTTTCAATCATCTCCAGCCTTTGTTTAATTGCCTGCAATTCAAATCTAATATCAGCCAATTCCTGCTTAATTGGCTCTAATTTTTCATCCAGCTTTGCGTCCAAGGCTGTATTTATAATTATCTCTATTTGTTTTAAATCTTCTTTTTCCAGCATAAAATATAAATTAACAGTTTTATTATAGCAAAATACAAAAAACTTAACAAATACTATGCCCCAATGGAACGCTCAAGGCTTTTCTGGTCTCACCAGCTAAAGCTGGTGGATTGCCAATTTTATTTAAAAAAGCCTGGCCAAGCCAAGCACAAACCAACCAAAATCTAAAACGCAATTTACTTTGCTCCCAAAATTGAACGCTTATATGACTCTAAATTTTCCAAAGCAATGCCCGTGCCTTTAGCCACGCAAAATAAAGCATCATCAACCACATAAGCTGGCACGCCAGTGGCCTTAGATAAAAGCTGATCAATAAGGCGCAAAAGCGAAGTCCCGCCGCTCATAATTATACCTTTATCAATCACATCAGCAGCCAGTTCTGGCGGCGTATTATGCAGAACATCTTTAACTGCTTCAATAATATGTTCCAGCGGAGCTTCAATCGCTTCAACAACATCATTTGTAGTCATGGTGATTGTCCGTGGCAAGCCAGTAATCATGTCTCGGCCGCGCACTTCCATAAATAACGGCTCTTCCATGGGCAAAGCTGCACCAATATTGATTTTTATATCCTCAGCTGTTCTTTCTCCAATGGCTAAATTATGGCGGCGCCGGGTGTATTCTAAAATTGCCTGGTCTAATTTATTGCCGCCAACCCGCACTGAAGAACTGGCCACAATCCCACCCAAAGAAATCACTGCTACCTCGGCTGTACCGCCACCCACATCAATAATCATATTGCCAGAAGGACTGCCAATCGGTATATTGGCGCCAATGGCTGCCACAATCGGCTCTTTTATAATGTAGGCTGCTTTAGCACCAGCTGCCATGGTCGCGTCTATAACCGCTCTTCTTTCAGTTGAAGTAATGCCAGCTGGCACTGCCACCATGACTTCAGGCCTTAGAAACCTAATGCCACCTAAGGCCTTATTAATAAAATAGCGCAACATGGCTTCTGTTGTTTTATAATCAGCAATCACACCGTCCTTTAAGGGCCGGCGCGCAATAATTGTATCTGGTGTTTTGCCCAGCATTTCTTTGGCCTCAATGCCCACAGCCAGAATCTTTTTATCAGTCGTAGAAATAGCCACCACTGATGGTTCATTAATAACCACCCCTTTTTTGGGCAAATAAACCAAAATATTAGTTGTACCTAGGTCAATGCCTATTTTTTTTCTAAACATAATATTTAATAGGATTAATAGGAGCTAGAAGAGAGCTATAGGGGCATAAGTGAATGTTAAAAAAGTCGGCTACGCCTTTCCCCTTTTACCCATTTAGCTCCTATAGCTCCTTTTTCCCTTCTAAAAGTCATTTAAAAATCACAAAAAACTGTTTATCCATATCCAGCGCAGTAACCAAGTTATATGAAGTATTAAACCATTCTTTTTGTTCTTCAGCTGGAACTGCTGATTTTATATTTTTATCAAATTTTAAATCCAAAGTCAAGTCAGGAATTACACCCGGCTGCTTTTGCACTAATAAATTATAGCCTCCCTTATTAATTTGGTCTTTAATCCTTTGAGGCAATTTATATTCAAAGCTTAAAATGCCTGTTTCATGAGGTTCAATGCTAATAAAAGCGCCAAAATAGGTTTTATTAAATTCCTGCCCTGTTTCCACTTGCCCAGGCGTCCTAGCCGGATCTTTGATTTTATCATTTTCCATGGCGCCGCTAGAACTAACCAATTCACTGCCTAAAGGCACATAAACTCGTGTATAAGTTCTTAACCTCGTTGATTTCCAAGTAAAATCAGCGTTATTTTTATAAGTGATTTTTACTTTACCAATCAAATCATTGTTCTGCCAGACCAAAGAATAATCAATAGAACGTTTAACATACTGGTCAGTCTTTAAGCTGGCCATATTGCTGTCAACCACCATTAAATAATCATTGTTGGTGTCTTTGATTTGGCCGCCCCAGCCCCGCTCTAAAACTAATTTTTCTAATTCTGGGTCATTAACATAAAACAAAACTTGTTTTTGGGCTAAGGCCTGAAAACCAATGTCTAAAACTTCTGGCCACCTGCTTAAAGGCAAAGTTAGCAATTTAACCACAATCTGGTCAGCTAACTTTTTAATAATACTTTTCCTTTCAGCAATCGGAATATTCAGCTCCTGATATAATTTACCAACCATTAATTCTAGCTGGTCTTGGTAATTAGTATCTGTGAAAACCATTTCTCCTGCAACCAAGGGGCCAGTTAATTTCAAAAGCGCGCCTAAAATTTCCGGCGTCATGGCAATCACACCATATAAATCCTCCTGGTAAGGAATGACATCAACAATTTCCACGCCTTTTTCGCCAATAATCTTTTGACCTGACTTTTTTAAATCCAGCAAGGTTAGATTCTCTTTTTTATACATTTCCAAGGCCTTTTGGGCTGTTGTGGGAAAATCAGGCGCCCAATTAATATCTCTTAAAGCCCAGTCTTTTTGCTCTAGATATTTGGCAATTTGCAAAGGAGATGGCTCTTTAATAATAGACTGGGTTGAACGGTCCAAATTATAAACATTGTCAGTATCAAATACTTTTATCTCGCCGTCTTGCAATTTTAATATGCCATAAGTGCCAATAAAACCGCCAGTTGGCCTAAGCTCTGAATTATTTTGCAGTAAAAATAGATATGACTTTGCCTGATCAAAGCCTACAACTTTAGGAATAACTTTTAACATAGGCAAACTTTGATCAATCAATGATTTGACTTTGGGTAAATTTTCTTTTAAGGGTATAATCCCTTCTCGCAATGGTCTAACCAAGCCCTCTTGAGGAATTAAGTCAATCGCTGCCTGCGCCTCATCTATTTCCTGCTGGACTTCATTAAGCAAGCTTTCTGATTGGACAATTTTATTTAGAATTTCTTTTTTTTGTTCAGCCGTAATTGTGGCATAAGAAATTGATTCATTTTTTAAAGGGGCCACAATTTCATCAATCAATAAAACAACTTTTTGCCCGCTATCTGTTAATTTAATGCCAGCTACTAAAACTTGGTCAACTGCTTTTAATTGCCTGCCCAAATAAGGCACTTGCCGCATAATGACAATTTTGTCTAATAATCCTTTGGCCTGAGTGAATTCCGAATTGGACTGGCTAATTAAGTCTGCTGCTTCTTTAAATTCGCGATTTGTCAATTTATGGATTGAGGATTCCAAATTATTTTTAGCTGTCAAAGATAAAGCATAGGCCTGTTTTAGATCATTATAATAAACAGCGCCCAAAACAACTAGCCCAATAATCAGAAGAACTATCAAACTTAATAAAATTTTTAAAGTTAAAAAAATAATCTTTGTTAAACCCCTTTTGGGCTTTTCTACAATTTTAGAAAAATCAGGCAAAGGCGAGTGGGCTTGTAAATTTTGTTTAGTTTGTTCTGACATAATTTTTTAGGCCTGAATATTTTAGTAAATATTTTAACCAAGAGGCAATATGCCATCTGGTTGATTTATTTAATTTCCAAAAATTCCAAGAGCCATGGTCTGATGCTTTTTCTAATAAATGCACCATTTGGGCATCAGCCAGATAATAAACTTTATAATTGGCCAGCCAAAATCTCCTGCACCAGTCAATATCCTCAACATACATAAAATACCTTTCATCAAACATTCCAATTTCATTAACTGCTGATTTTCTAGCCAATAAGCAAGCTCCGTGCAGCCAATCTACTTCTTTATTTGTTAAACGGTCAAAATCAACCATTAAGTGTTTATCTAAACATTGTTTGGCTGAAGCTAGCTTACCCAAGGGAGTTCTTAATAAAATAATGTGTTTAGTTTTGGTAAAAGTTCTGCAGGAAATCTGATAAGAACCATTGGGATTAATTAATTTAGGCCCAACCAAACCGACTGCAGGATTTGCTTCCATAAATTTTATCATTTTTTCTATGGAACCGTCTAAAACAGTCACATCTGGATTTAAAATCATTAGATATTTACCCTGCGCTTCTTTTATACCAGTATTATTACCAGCAGCAAAGCCCAGATTAGAGCCAGTTTGGATAAATTTTACTTGAGGAAAGTTTTCCTTAAGCATTTGCTGGATGCCATCTTGGGAATCATTATCAACAACTATAATTTCATAATCCAAATTAGCAGTGGCAACGATAATATTTTTGACGCACTGTTTAACCAGCCCATTGGTTTTGTAATTTAATATAATAATTGATAAATCCATAATGTTACAAATCTATCCCAAAGGGATCCCTTCGGGACAAATTAACTACAAATATTACAAATTCTCTTTCTTAATATTAGTAGATTAGTAGTTAATTAGTAAATTAGTATCCTAATTAAACCATTTCCTCATCTCCTCGTCTTTAATCAGCCGCTTAGCCATGATAAATTTTCTTTTAGCCCAAATTTTTTTAAATTTGGCAAAAAATTCACCCAAACTGGCTAGGGTTGACCATTCAAAAAACAAAATGTAAAGGAATTTTTTAAATTCGTAAAATTTAATATTGAAAATATACCTAAAATAATTTCTAAAACTCAAGTTTTTTACTAAAACAAATAAATGATTCTTATAAGAATGGTAATTAATGAACTTGGTCTTATTTTTTCTCAAACTGATTGCAGCCAAGCCAGATTTTTTCCCGTAGGCTTGAGCGCTACGCTTATGATAAGATATGGCCTTGGGCACATAATAACTTTTCCAGCCGCGCCAGCGCAAACGGTAAGCCAAGTCAACATCTTCTTTGTAGCTAAAAAAATCATTGTCAAAAAATTCATCTTTATACCTAACATCAGCCAAAGCTTTGCGCCGATAAAGCGAACAAGAACCGCTGACGCCAAAAATTTCTTCAGCTACCTCATGTTGATTTTCATCTTTTTCACCAGCTCCAATGTCAACCACTCTTTGGCTTTTAAAAATCTTCAAGCCTAGTGAATCAATAATATCAGATTTTTGGCTTTTTTTCAAGTCTCCAATTTGTTCAAATTCTAAGCGTAAAACCTTGGCATTAAAAGAACCAGCGTCTTTATGTTCATCTGCAAAAATAATAAATTCTTGTAAAAAATTGGGCTCTAAAATTACATCTTGATTTAAAACTAAAACATATCCAGTATCAGTCCATAAGAGCGCTTGATTATGAGCTCTGGCAAAACCCAAGTTTTCCTTATTTTTTACAAAACGCAGCTTTTCGCCAAAGACAGGCAAAAACTGCTCCTCAATTATTTTTACAGTCAAATCAACTGAACCATTATCAATAATTAAAAGCAAATAATCTTTAAAAGATTGCTTTAAAATAGAATTTAAGCATTCTTCAATATATTTTTCACCATTCCAAGTGACTAAATGTATAGAAATTTTTGACATAATTAAGTAATAGGATAAGAAGAGCTATAAGAGCTAAAGGATAATAGGTTTAAAGATAATTATTTAAAATCAAATCACTTCTTCACTTATAGCTCCTATAGCTCCTCTAAACCTCTTAAATTTTATTTTCTCGCTTTGGGCACCACAAAAAAACCCAAATATTTGCCGATCATCAAACGCGTCTGGGCTTCAGCAGCTGGTAAAGCGCCAAAAATTATAATATTGATTGGCAATAAAACCCATTGCAGTCCCATGATTAACCATTTGAATTTGGGCTGATGCTCTGGCCGCGGCGGCAAAAGCCGTAAACTTAAAATAGCTGAAACCAAAATGCCGACCATGCCAATTCTCATCAACCATTCCAGGACAAAAGGGGCATTTTGGGCAATGACCGTAGCCTTAACTGCTGGCCCTGCCACATAAAGCGGCAAGCGGCCCAAAACAAAAAGCAAAAGCGGCGCAGTTGCCCAAGAATACATGCCTTCACCCAAATTCCAAATATACTTAATTCTGGTTTTAAAGGGTATCAAATCCTTTTTCTTATGAAAATGATAAAGCATATAAGGAAAATGTTCTACACCCCAGCCCCATCTTCTTTGCTGTTTATACAAACTTTTAAAACCCTGCCAAATAGACTTTTCAGCTATTACTGTATCCATAGAAACAGGGACATAAATCGGAGTCACTTCATAATCGCCATTATAATGGATAAAACATTGTAAAAAAATACGCGAATCATCAGTGACAATATCTTTTTCCCAAAAGCCAACATCAACTAAAGCTTTAAAGCTCATGGCGTGCGAGGAAAAAGTATAAAGACGATCTGGTCGCATTAATTCAGCCAAAAGCCAAAATACAGTAGAAAAAGCAGTAATCCTCATAGGAGAAGGTGCTTCCCAAATGTTATTATTATATAAAACTGCTGGCTGAAAAGAAGAACGAGTTGGATTGGGATGCGAAATATAGGCATACGTTAAATAATCCATATATTTTGGATGAACAGCAGTATCGCAATCAAAATATGAAACGATTACTTTTTCATAAGGGATTCCCAATTGATCAATCATTTCTTTGCACTTCCAACCTACCCAATTAGCATTAGCTGCCTTACTTTTAATTTCACCTTCCATGCCATCAGGATGCAAAGTAGTTAATAATTTATAAAACTTGCCAGTAAATTTTTCCCTGATTTTCGGCTCTACTGCATCATAAACATCTTTTTTCCTTTCCTCCCAGGTAATCGCTACTATCATTTTATCTGATGGATAACCACAATTTAAAATACCATTTAAAGATGACTCCAAAACCTCATAGGGCTCTGAATAAGTCGGTAAAATAAATAAATGATAATAATCCTGCCAATTGGGCAATGATTCTCTTTTGGCTCGCCAATCCATTTTTATATGCTTATTAAACATATAGGCTGATAAAATGGAATAAAAAATAAAATAAAAAAGTCGCAAAACCCAGTACAAGCAATAAAGAATAATTATATAAATCACCCACAATGGCTTAATAAAAGATAAGGCAATTGAACCAATAAAAGTAACCCAGATCATTAAACCTGGGATGTATTCAAGTCTTCTGTATTTTTTTCTTTCCTCTGGAGTAAATTTATCTAAATGCATAAACTCATACGAAATTACGAATCTTTTACAAATATACGAATTGTTCCTGCCAAGCTTGTCATGGTGAGCTTAGTCGAACCATCAGCGAGGCGGCCTTAATAACTACTAAATTATTATAAATTCTTTAAATTCCCCTCCGTATTCCTGCCATTTAATTTCCACTTTTTCAACTTGGGCCTGGCGCGAACCTCTTTTGGTCCATTCAGCCAATTCCTCTAATTTATCTTTAGCGCCTTCAGCTAAAACTTCCACTTGACCACCATCAAGATTTTTCACCCAGCCAGTTAAACCCAATTTCTGGGCTTCTCTTAATGTTTTATAACGGAAAAAAACGCCCTGAACCCGGCCGCTTATAATCATAGAAATTCTAGCTTTCTCACTCATAAATTAAGTAAATTCTGTTATTCTTAAAATATCATTTTATGCATAAAAAATCAAGCTGAAATAGCCACTTTTTTGCTAAGATTAAACTTATTTGCTAAAATTGAAATAAATAAAATATTTCTCTTTTTTAATTATGGTTCAAAATTTAAAATCTATGAAACCCGTATATTACACTAATGCTACGATTAAAGGAACGATTAAATATGGTTTTGATGCATTGGCCGAAACTTTAGGCACAATTCAAGCAAAAAAAGTGATGGATTATGGCTGTGGCACTGGCAGATCTACTAAATTTATTAAAGAATTAGGCGCTAAAGTTATCGGTGTAGATATTCGTTCTGATATAATCGCAACAGCCAAAAAACAATATCCGGAGATAGAGTTTAGATTAATTGAGAATGCAAAAATTCCTTTTCCGAACGCCACTTTTGATCTGGCAATCTCAACCTTTGTCCAGCTTGAAATGGCAAGCATTAATGAAATGGAATTGGTAGCCGAAGAAATATTTAGAATTTTAAAAATTGGCGGTGAATTTTTAATTCTCACTGTTAATCCTGAAAGTTGGGGCAATACCTATCAATCCTTTTCTAGTGATTTCCCAAAAGAATTTGCACGACAAAGCGGGCAAAAAATAAATGTTAATATTATAACTGAAATGGGAGAAATAAAATTCCAAGATTATTATTGGGAAATAGAAGACTATTTAAAACCTTTAAAAAATGCCGGATTTCAAATCAAAGAGATACAAAAAATCACTGCTGAAAAAGATCCCCCACCCTTTTTAATCATTAAAGCCCTTAAATATTAATTTTTAATCATAATATAAAATCGGCTGAATTTTATCCAGCCGATTTTTTTATTTTTACAGATTCAAAACATCAATCATGGTATAAAGCCCGGGCTTTTTCACGTTGACAATCCATTTGGCTGCCTTAATCGCTCCCAGGGCAAAGATTTTGCGGGAAAGCGCCCGATGATGAATTTCAATCACCTCATCAGGCCCCAGGAAATAAATCGTGTGTTCACCTGGCACTGTTCCACCGCGAATTGCATGTACAACTACCTCAGTAATAGGACGATTGTCGCTTTTGCCTTTTGCGCGGCCAAAGACGATTTCCCCACCTTTTGCTTTGACCAAGGTCTGCGCAAAGCGTATTGCTGTGCCCGAAGGAGAATCTTTTTTATTGTCATGGTGGATTTCCACGATTTCCACAACAAATCCAGTTAAAGTGGAGACAATTTTCGGCAGTAAGGAATCAATCAGATTGACTCCCAAACTCATATTGGAGTCAAAAACAATCGGAATCCTTCTTTTCGCTAAACGCGCCAGTTCTTCTTTCTGCTCTTCGTTTAAGCCAGTTGTCCCGGTGACTAAAGGGACTGAATGTTCCGCACACCAAATTGCTGATTCCATGGTTGCTTCGGGATTGGTGAAATTAATTACCACGTCAATTGTGCCTGATTTGAAATCACTGACTTCTTGAATGCTTTTAATTTTCTGGCTGCCAAAAGGATCAACTCTCCACATTACAGTAATTCCTGAATCTTTTCGTATCTCCTCCTCAATAATTTTTCCCATTTTGCCAAACGCACCTACCAGACAAACTTGAATCTCTTTTCCCATTTTTACCTCCTTGTTTTTAAAATTTCAAAGATAAATTTAACTTAGCAAAAGTTTAATTATTTGTCAACACAGCTCAATATAAAAACGGCCTTACGACCGTTTTTTTGTTTTAGCTGAATATCTTATCCAGCCAGATTTCTACAAATTTAGCAATATCCGATTTTACACTAAACTTTTATTGAATTCTTTCAAAGTTTTTTCCAAAGATTGCATTTTACGGCACAAAGAACCAAAAGGATCAATTTTTTCACCAGTAATTTTTTTATAACATTCAGGACACACGATCACGAAAGATCTTTCCACTACTTTGCCTTTTTCACTTACTTCCAAAATTTTATAATAAAATCTTCGCCTCTCCCCCTTTTTCCTCCCCTTTTTCCTGTGACAAACGCAGCATTTGGCTACCTTCTGAAATTTTTTAGAGCTGGCCTTATTCAAATCACTTTTTTTGATTTTTATTAAATCTGCCAGTTCAGGATCTATATCCCCGAAATTTAAGGGATCCCAGCCACTATTGGAAAAAATACATGGGTAGCAGATTTTAAAACCTCTTTTAGTGGTAACTAAATCTGTCTCTTCCGAATAATCCCTCTTGCAAAGGGAACATTTCAACTGCTTTTTCTCTGCCATTTAAGGCCTCCTTTCTTTTTCAATTTTCAAAGATGAATCTAACTTAGCAGAAGTTTAAATTTTTGTCAATATTTTAGGTAATTGGGTAATTAGGTTATTTGGTTATTAATTCAAGAAATATTAGTAGATTTGTAGCCAATTAGTAGATTAGTATCCCAATTAAAAAAGGGCAAGGATTTTTCCTCGCCCTTTGATTGCTTAGAACTTAAAGGACAATTTTACGCGAATGATATTTTCTCTCTCACCCTGCTCTGGGAAAGAGACAAAATAGATTAATGCTAGGGTTGTGTGTTCAGAAAACGGGATTCTCAAGCTGGGACCGAATTGATAGGCCTGGTTTTCTTTGGCATCAGGATAAAAGAAATTGCGATTATCAAGGCCGATCTTTACCGAACCAACTGGATAAGTGATGTCGTTGTAGATGGAAATGCATTTCAGCCCTTCCAAATACTCCCAGTCACCTTCCAGGTTAGATTTACCCAACTTTACCCAAGGTGCTACTACATAAATGAAGCCCCGTTTTTCTTCCAGCTGTTCAAACCCATAGCCCAGCATAAACTCGGTATTGAAGTTTTTGCTGAACTTAAAGTTCGTGCCCAGATAACCATACGGCTGATAAGACATTTCCAGATTGCCAAAGCTCACATGGAACGTCAAATCAGCTTTAGGGTTCAACACTTTGCTGCCGTTCAGCCCAATGGCCAACTCGGAATTATCAACTGCCTTGGCTAAACTGCCAGCCATGACAACTGCCAGCACTACGACTACCACGATCGAACAAGCAATCTTTTTCATTGCGTTCTCCCTTCACCGGGAGAACTTATTCTCCCGGTTGTTAAACGGTTAGCGGTTTGTAAGCTTTTGCCGCGCCGAAAAACAACCGAGTAAGAGGAATATGTTCGATCTTAAAAACAATCCGAGGTAATTTTATCAGCATTCCTTCCCAATTTACTCTTACCCAATTAAACATAGGCTGTAAATCAGGCAAAGGAGGAAAAAGGGCAAATTGCTGACTCTGGGAATTGAAATTTGGCGGTCCAGTCCCTGTGGGCGAAGACAAGATCTGCTTTGCCTGAAATACTGAAACTATTTGCACCGGACTGTAGAAGTGGTCATTAACTTTTTCCGAATATTTGCTGGCTAAAACAATTGCTGGTTGGAGCAAAACGCCAAAAAACAAAGAAAGATAAGCAGTGGCCAGTGACTTTTTGAGCAATTGGGGAGCATTAAACTCGCGTAGACTTTTTAGAGCTTTTCCAAACTCCTCAACTGAAACGCGTGCCTGCTGTCTTAACCAGGTTTCTTCATTTTCCGAAAGCTGGTAGCCAAATGTTTTGTTTTGCAAAAACCTTGCCTTGAGCTTTAAATAGCGAATGGCTTCGGCCGTATCTTCATGATACGGATAAGCAAAACACCATCTTGGCCATAACAAAATTCTTAAAAGAAAACGGCTAGGACAGATTATTAGCTCGTCTTTAAGCGAAAGCTTCTGGTACTTTTTATCTTCTTCAAACCGAATCAGATAAATCAGCATCCAGAAAAAAATGAACTTGAGATAAGCCAAGATCAGCCAGTTAAAAATTCGAGGTAAAATAACAGACCAATTGATCGGTCCGCTTTTTTCTGTCCCAGTTCTTTTACCAAATCTTTCTTGCACTTGGTTAACAAAATCTTTTTGAGAATCAGGAATGTCAGTATTTGGTGGCATCTTGTAAAAATAACCGTGCAGATTCTCCACAGCATTACCCATTCCAGTAGTTAGATTCAGATGATATTTATCTTCCAAATCCATGAGCCGATTCAAATCAGTAAAATAGGAAACAATATTGTAATTAGTGCCTTGCGTCTTAGCCTCTTGGCAAATAATATCAATCTCTTTTTGGGCTAAAGCTTTGCGCTGCTGCCAATCTTCAAATTTGGGCCCGCTGTATTCAGGCGGCCTTAAGATTGTGTCCAATTTTGAATTATAGGTATTAGTTTCTACTGATGCTTCAAAAATTATTGCCCCACCAAGCCAGAAAAAAGATAAAATAACCAAAATTACTTTAGGTATCATGGCATATTCTTCCAGCCATTTTCCTTTCATTTTTCTCACCTCCATTCTCTTTTAAATTAGACTTTTATTGTCAAAGTCCGAATACTAAATAATAACAAAAATAATTAAATTTGTCAATGATTTTGGTAATTGGGTAATTAGGTTATTTGGTTATTAATTCAAAAAATATTAGTAGATTAGCAGCTAATTAGTAAATTCGTATCCTAAAATTAGTATCAATTAAAAAATCCCCACAAAAGTGAGGATTATATGGGGTATTTTTAAATAAAGAAATGAAATTATTGGGCTTGGGCAAGCGGCTCAACGCTTAATTGCATATAAAGCATTGTGCACCATTTACCCTGCCATTTTCCTTCCTTGATTCGCACCCAGGTCCGCTCAACATGATCGATTTTTACAGCTTCACCGCCTTTTAAATAACCCGAACTTTTAAATCTTATTGCTGGACCTTCACGCACATGGACAGTTATCCTTGGTTTTATTTGGCCGCTGACTATGTAGCCCTGATTTACTATTGAATCTACCTTTTCTGCTAATTCTGCCAGTTCCTTTTTGTTGTTTTTAATCGCCTCATTGATTTCAGCTATTGCCTTCATGGCTTCTTGATGGTTTTTGACTAGAGTTCCCATCACCTCCCGATGATTTTGGTCAATTTTCCCTTCAAGACGATCTAGTCTGACATTAAGCTTTTTAAAAGGATGACAACTTACAGCAAATGAAACTAGACCAAGTAACAGCGCTAAAATCAGAACTTTTTTCATTATAATACCTCCTTTTTTGTTTTAAGGTACATTTTCCATTATCCAGCATACGACCTCATGTCCCATGCTCGAGTTGATGGGCAAAAATTGCAAAGCAATTTTTGCCCTAAAAGATTAATTTTTCTTTTGGCTCATTTCCTCAATTTTCCGATGAACTGAGCGGATGGCAAACCAAACAACACAACTTATTAAACATGCTGCCCAAAGGTTATGACACATTGTCACGGCAGCAAATCCACTAGCTACACTGGCAATAATTGCCTCAGTAAAAGATACCATTTTCCCTCCTTTTGCCCGCCGTAGCCTTGGTGGAGGCGGGCTTTCATTTTAAAGAACAAAAGCATTGTTACTACTAAGAAAATTAGCATAAGTTTAATTATTTGTCAATAAAAAAACACCGAAATTTAATCAGCGTTATTAAGAGATTATTTATAAAATTATTTTTTCTTTTTCTTTTCGCTTTTCTTTTCTTCCCGTTTTTCTTTGATAAAATCCGCCACATTCGCAATAGTTTCCACTAATAATTTCATATGGCTGGAAGTATGCTCTAATTTTTCTTTTAAGGCCACGATTAATTCTTCCACTAATTCAATCTTTTTTCTGACATCTGCAATGATCTTTTTAGACTCGCGCAAAATCATGGCTATGTAATAAATGGCCCAAGCAATAAAAATCGTCAGCCATAAAATGCAAAAGGCCAACACAATGTATAAAATGTCTTTAGTTGATTCAATCATAGAAAATAGGTTAGCTTAACCACGAAACTTTGACCACGAAAAACACTAAATTTTTCGTGTGGTTTCGTAATAATCATTTCGTGGTTCAATATTCATTATATCATCTTTTTTTCTTTTTCGCTAAATAGCGGATTAAGATCAGCAAAAGAATTGCCAGAATCGCCAAACAAATAGCTGCGATATTTAACGGACTAATTCCTTTTTGTTCAACAACTTTATTAGTAACTGGCAGAATATATTGCACGACTTTGGTAATTTTTTCAACTTTGCCATAATCGCTTTGAGCCTGGGCTTCAATTAAATTAGGGCCTGCCTGCAATTCTAAAGAAATTGCGAATTCGCCCCTTTGCGGATCTATACTTGGCTTTAAATCGCTTAATTCCTTGCCATTTAAAATAATTTTAATTACTGCTTTAGGATCAGAAATCCTGCCAGTAAAAGTCGCTTGATTAGTGGCTGTTTTAATCTCCTTGTTGTCAGCAATAAAAAGTTCAAAATGAGGTATCAGCTTATAATCCCCTGGTTCTTTTATGACAAAAGAAATTTCTGCCTTATCATCAATTATGTAAGAACTAAAATTCCCCAATTTATCTTTGCTCAAAATTTGCTGATCGTCTTTTAAAACATCCGGGTCCCAGACAAACGGCAAATCATAATAGGTTATTTGCAAAGGAACCTTGAAATAATCCATTAATTTCTTATCAACCTTAAAATCCAGATATTCAAATTTCATATAATCTGACAAGTTGGCAATAAAATCAACTGCTTCTGGCTTGGATAAATCAATTGGCTGGATAAATGTCGCCCTCACCTTGCCCCTTAAATCCAAGGTGAAATCTGAAACCTTGGTTGGATCCTTAATCTGGGTTAATTTGGTTGTTTTTGAGCCTGGCTGATAAAATAACTGATTTATCAAAACGCTGGAAATTCCCGCTTTTTCTTCAGCTGTCGCTGATGCAGGAATTAAATTTTCTTCTGGCGGATTAACTCCCTGCCCCAAAGCAGCTTCAGCCTGAAAAACAAAAAGGAAATTTATGATTAAAATTAAAAATAATTTAAAAAGTTTTTTCATAAATATTTTTTATTGGCGAATCTGGGCTAAATTTTGATTCCAATACTACAATTATGTAATTTATGCCGGTTGCCAGGTATTCTTTCTATGCAATAGTAAACAAAAAATTGTACTTACCGCAATAATAAACAATGAAGCTCCTACTATCCAATAGGGATTATCAATTATATTACCATAAACAAATAAAGGAATACCCACTACAAAAGCTACAAGCACGCCCCAAAAAACGCCACGTGCATCAAGTCTCTTCCAATATAAGCTCAAGACAGTTGGAACCACTACGCAAGCAGCAACTGTATTAAAAATCCACCATAAATGCTTTAATCCAAACCCTGGTATATATGCAGCGGCAAGAGCTACAAGTAAACCTAAAATCGTAATCATAAGCATCGCCATTCTAGAATTTTGTACTCCCTTATTATCAAGCTCTTTACCTAACGTTTCTTCATCAGCAGAAAGCTGTTTCCCCTGGTCAATTTTTCTTAAAATCTCTTTTTCTTTATCTGAATACTTAACTACGTCTGTGACATATAAGGAACTTGCCGCCACTACTCCCGAATCCAAGGTTGAATATAAAGCGCTTAAAAGCATAATGACAAATAAGGCCATTGCCCCCAGGGGAAGCAATTTACTAACAGTAGCTACGCCAATCATAGAAACATCTACTCCCGCTGGCAAGGCAATCCCTAAAGAGCTATTGGCGGCTAAAAATCCTAATATTGAAAGAGCAATTGGTACAATACCAAACATTATTGCTCCAAAAATAAATGATGGAACTAAATTATTTTTCTTGATTGCGAATGCGCGCTGCCAATACTGCTGATCGGATATTGCGCCTGAAATAAGGCCTATTGCCGTAACAATACCAAAAGAAAAAGCTACTCCTGGATCGAAAATATTTCTAAATTGGCCACTAACACCGCCTAACCCCTGATTTACTATAGACCAACCACCAGCAACAGTAATTACCCATGGAATAACAACCACGACACCAATTACTATTAATAAAAATTGAACAAAGTCAGTGACAAAAGAAGATTCTAGTCCAGAAATAAAAGCATAAATTAAAACCGTTATTGCCATTATGACCATCGCATTTATCAAGGGAATTCCAGTTAAAAAAGAAACTAAACTTCCACCTGCAAATAGTTGCACAGTCACGGCCATTAACTGATAGAAAAAATAAGGAAATAGGTACATTTTATGAACTCGTTCACTTTGCAATCGATACTTTATCCATTGTGGCAAAGTGTAACCATATGGCAATTTTTCACGAATCCGAGGCGCTAAAAAAATATAAATCAGTAACGCGAACATATTGGGGACGGTAAACCAAAAAATCCCTGGCAAACCTTGCTGATATGCAGATTGTACTGAAATAAATAATGCAGGAGCCCAAATCCATGATGCAGCAATACTTGCCGCTCCTAGCCACCATTTAACATTTCTTTCCGCCACTAAAAAACCTTGGATTGAACGATATCTCCTCCAGCGGGCAAAAAGATAGGTAATGACAATCATAAAAACGCCATAAAACACCAACAAAATATAACCTTGGGCTGGCGTAAGTGCAAGAAGTTTTTCCATAATTTTAAATTAATAGTTATTAATTTAACAAAAATTCATGACTAGACTTATTTTCTTATCTGCGCGCCGAATTTTGATTGCAAAATATTTAATACTTTCTGATGAATAACCTGCACTTCCTCCATGGTTAATGTCTTGTCATTAGAACGATATTCAATTCTAAAAGCAATGGATTTTTTGCCAGCCGGAATGTTTTTGCCTTCATAAACATCAAATATTTTTATTTCCCGAATCAAATCCTTTTCCACTCCCAGCACTAAATTTTTTACTTCTGCCCACAAAATCTGCTTGTCAATAATCATGGAAACATCCAAATCAAGGCTGGGAAATTTAGGAATGGCTAAATAAGCCATTTCATCAGTATAAACTTTATTTAATTCAGTCAAGCTAAATTCAAAAATTCCGACTTTATTATTAATGTCTAATTTGCCATATAATTTTGGGTTTAATTCTGTGATCAAGCCGATTTGTTTGCCATTTAATAAAATAGCCGCTGTTTTGCCAGCACTAGCCCAAACTGGCGCTGTTTTTACCTCTTTTATCTGATAAACCAAATGTAGTTTTTTAAATAATGATTCAACAATATTTTTTGCAGTATAAAATGGCATTTGATCCTCTTTTTGAACTACCACACCAGCAAAATATTTTTCCTGATAAGGTAAAAATCCTTGTTTTTTATCAGAGATACCCTCCCCTGGCTTATCTTTTAGATAAACCGAACCAACCTCAAAAAGCTTAATTTCATTGAAAAACCTTTCATTAGCAATAATATTATTAAGCAGATTAGGCAGTAAAGATGTTCTCAAGCGCGTAGTTTCACTGGAAATAGGATTAGCTATTTTTATATGGTCAGCAATTGGCAAACCTATTTTCTGCAATTGTTCCTCGCTATTGAAAGAATAATTATAAACTTCAGACAGGGTCAAGCCATAAGCTAAAATATTTTTAATTTTGCGTTCCAATTCTCTTTCTTTATTTATTTCTGGCCGCTCCATGGCTACCAAAGGCATATTAATCTTTAAATTATCATAGCCGTAAATCCTGGCAACTTCTTCCACAATATCTTCAGGAATTGAAATATCCTTAGTTGCCCGCCAAGTTGGCACTAAAATAGCCAGCCCGTCTTTTTGCTTTTTAACTTCAAAGCCAAGGCCCTCTAAAATCTTAATCACTTTTTGAGGTTCAATTCCCTGCCCGATTCTCTTATTTAAAAAATCAAAACTTACTTTAATTGGCCCTTGTTCTAATTTAAACTTTTTCACATCTTCAATTTTAGAAACAACTTTTGCCTTGGGGCAAATTTGTAAAATTAATTCTATGGCTCTTTTAATGCCTAATTCTGCAATATTAGGATCCAATGATTTTTCAAAACGAATTGAGGCCTCACTTCTCAAGCCCAATTTTACTTCAGTTTTTCTAATGGAAACATGGTTAAAATTAGCTGATTCAATTACAATTTTCTTAGTTTTATTATCAATTTCAGTATTAGCCCCGCCCATTACACCAGCAATGGCTACTGGCTTTTTAGCATCAGCAATAACCAAAGTTCCCTCGTCTAATTTTCTATCCTGATCGTCTAAGGTCTGAATTTTCTCGCCTGGCTTGGCTTGGCGGACAATTATTCTGTGGCCTTCTAATTTGTCATAGTCAAAAGCATGCAGCGGCTGGCCAATTTCCATCATTACATAATTAGTAATGTCTACAATATTATTAATCGGTCGCATACCAACTGCGCTCACACGTTTTTTTAACCATTCTGGCGATTCTGCTATTTCAATCCCCTCCAAAACCACGACCATATACCTTGGGCACAATTTAAAATCTTCTACTTTAATATCTAATTTCTCCTTACCCTCTTTTAAACTTTCCTTGGCCACCGTAGCTTTAGCGTAGGTGGCTAACTTTTCGCTCAATATCGCCCCCACTTCCCTAGCCACCCCATATTGCGACCACAAATCTGGCCTATGAGTTAAGGATTTATTATCAATTTCATAAATAACATCATCTAAACCCAAAGCTTTAGCCAAACTCTCTCCGATTTTAACTTTTTTATCCAAAATTAAAATCCCAGAATGGTCTTTACCCAAACCCAATTCATCTTCTGCGCAAAGCATGCCTTCTGATTCCTCGCCGCGCACTTTAACTTTTTCTATTTTTAAGCCATTAAGTAAAATAGCGCCTAAAGTTGCCAAAGGAACTTTTTGACCTTTCTCTATATTGGGTGCGCCGCAAACAATATTTAATTTTTTGGTTCCAATATCAACGATAGCCAATTTCAATTTATCAGCATTAGGGTGTTTTTTAACTTCCAAAATTTCACCAACAACAATTCCTTTTAAACTTTCTTTCTGGTCAATAAATCCCTCTACTTCAGCCATGGCCATGGTCAATTTCAAACCCAGCTCTTTAGCACTTAAAGAGTCTGGAATCTTCACAAAATCTTTTAACCAGTTACGAGAGATTAACATATATTTATTTAATACTCTATATAATCTATCTTAAATATTGATTGATCGCCCAGTTCGTAATTGCGCCAAGAACAATATTTATAGGTAGAAATATCATTTGTTAAGCCGTGCTTAATTGGATTATTATGGATATATTGCAGCTTTTCATCAAATTTCTTTTGACTATAAATATTAAAATCATAAAACCTGGGTTGCCAAATCCGATATTTTAAATTCTTCCTATGGGCCTGCGGGGTAGCGCAGAGCATCTGCTCTGCGCTGTCATTTCGCGCCAAGAGCAGATGCTCTTGGCTACCCGACCGTGAATATAAATCAATAATTCGCCGCGCACTTGAACCTTTTATCCCTTGTATTATCTTAGAAATTGTTATTTTTAAATCATCAAAATAAATTAAACAATGAACATGATCTGGCAAAATTACATACCCATAAATTTTCAAACCTAATTTATTTCGATAAAAATCCAATTCTTCCAACAGAATTAAACAGCATTTTTCATCCCTAAAATATGGGTGATTATCATATGTTTTAAATGTAACGAAATGGATATCACCCGGTGAATTAAATCTCAACATAATTTTTATTTTTGTTTTTCTTTTTTTATAATATTCTAAAATTGGTTGAGGAACCTCATATCCCCACTTTGCATTAATCTAATATCATCAATCCCATATTTCATCATCACTAAACGCGTCAAACCAAGGCCAAAGGCAAAGCCAGACCATTTTTGCGGATCAATACCACCAGCTTTCAAAACATTGGGATGCACTAAACCGCAGGGCAAAATTTCTACCCAGCCATTTTGCTTGCAAACAGGACAGCCTTTTCCACCACAAATTAAACATTGAATATCTAATTCAAAACCAGGCTCCACAAAAGGAAAATAGCCTGGCCTTAATCTGACTTTAACTTCTCGTTTAAAAATACCTGCCAAAAGTTCCTTCATTACAGCAATTAAGTTACAAATGGAAATATCTTTATCAATCATTAATCCTTCCATTTGATAAAATGTGTGTTCATGGGACGCATCAGTTGCTTCATTTCTAAAACAACGACCAGGCACTACGCCGCGAAATGGCGCGCCATATTTTTGCATGGCTCTGATCTGCACAGGTGAAGTATGAGTTCTCAAAAGTAAATTATCTTTGCTCTCTATGTAAAAAGTGTCCTGGGTATCCCGCGCCGGATGCCATATTGGTATGTTTAATGCTTCAAAATTATAATAATCTGATTCTAATTCAGGGCCATCCAAAATCATAAAACCCAGGGATTTAAAAATATCTTCTAATTCATTTTGAACTTGAGTCAAAGGATGCAAATGCCCTAATTTATATTTCTCAATTTCCAAAGTCACATCAATAAAATCTCTTTCTAATTCCTGATCTGATTCCATACCCAAATCAGCCTTTTTCCGGGCTAAGGCTTGAGAAATTTCCTCTTTAACTTCATTAGCCAAAGACCCGAGTTTGGGCCGTAAATCTTCAGACACATCTTTAATGTCTTTCAAAAGCTTGGCTAATTCTCCGCTTTTGCGGGAAAAATACTTATTTTCAACTTCTTGCCATTCTTTTGAATTTCTTATCCCGGCAATTTCTTTGAGTGCCTGATCCTTAAGTTTTTTAAGATTTAATTCCATATATTAATCCTTTGTTTGAATTTTAATTTTTAATTCTTCCAATGTTTGCTTCAATAATTCGCTGGCTTTTTCATTCTTTTCTTTTATCTCGTCTACTGAAGAAACTTTGTATAAATCTTCAATTTCTTTTACAACTTCTTTTGGCAAATCCCTAGAAATATGTTTCAAATAATATTCACTTTTTGCCGGGCAATATTGTAATCTAAGAGCCTCTACCAAAGTTTCTAAAATAAGTCCATAATATTTCTCAATTGATTCTAAATAATTTCCTCTGTTCAATTCTCTTTCTAGCGATGTTTGTCTTAATTCTTCATATTTTTCCATACCCACAATACGCTTTCTTATTTTTTCAATTAACTCATTTTCCTGAGGCTCTTTGTGTTTAATGATAGCATCTTTATCAAAAAGTATTTTAATCTCCGGGCCAGTCATATCCATGTATTCAATGCCTGGCAAAAATACTACATCAGCGCGTAGAAATCGGGACATTTCTAATTGATATATTACTTGGAGAGCTCCTTTGGTAGTCATCCTCCTAAGCTCGGTTTTAATAGGTGAAACTTTTTCCAAACAAGATTTAACTAATTTTTCAATTTCTTCAACACTCTCTGGGTCTAAAACTATGTCAAAATCAATATCAGAATATTCGTCTACTTTTTTTTGTGCATCTGAACCTACCAAAAAAGCGACTTTTACATTAGGATTAGATTCTAATTCTTTATTAAGAACATCAATAATTTTTTTTCTAGTTTCTAATATATCTTTACCGTGTTCTTTTTCACTTCCTCTAGAAAATTTTTCTTTATTCACCATAATATTACTTTCTACATTTTAAATTAATCAGGATAAAGCTCGCCACCTTTTACAAGTTTTCTTAATAAATCAATATTCTTCTTTCTAAAAGGCATTTGATATCTAAGTTCACCATTGGGACCTAATCCCGCATTAGCTACAATTGCACATCTTCTAATAATCATTAATTTTAATAAATCTTCGTTATATAACTTATAGCAGCTAATTTCTTCTTTAAATTTTTGAAGAAGTTTATCATTATCACAAATCTCTATATATAAAACCGACATATCAACCATTGGATTATCATTCAAAGAATTTTCAAAATCAAATGGGACAATCTTACCATTAAGTTTTTTTACATTGAGAAAATTGTAATCCAAATGAGAAAAAACTTTGGGAGCTTTCTCGATTAATTCTTTTTTATCAATAAACATTCGTTTAACCTCTTTTGCATCTTCAATTGCTCCTGCTTTTTCTATCCTTTCAAATTTTTTAAATAAATTTTCATAATCCTCCCAAGTATATTGCTTTAAAAATGAAGCGTCAATTTTGCTAAATTTAGTCAAAGCAAAATCAATCAATTCTTTAACAGCTTTTTCATTTTTTTCAATATCTTCAAGCTCTACTTTTTTTAAAATAATATAATTCTCCTTTGCATCAGCCTCAATAAAATCAATCAGCATATCTTTAGGCAGGTTTTTATAACAAGCAATTTCAGTATTTGTCCTTCGGACATTAATATCTTCAGCGGCACTAACCGGTCTATTATATTTTTTAATAAAATATTCCTTGCCTTCTTTTTCACCGATAAAAATAAAATTTACACTATGTTCGCCAAAACTGCGTAAATTATTATAACCCCTTTTTTCAAAAAATTTAATTAATTTTCTTTTTTGCTCTTTTCCCTCGGTTAAAAGCTGATCCTCTTTTAGTCCTTTATGATTTAATTCCATAAAATTAATTATTGGAAGAATCCGCCAAAAATTTTGTCAAAATTAACATAACGCATCACATCCTGAAAAGTAATTATAATTATCAACAGCATTAATAAGGCAAAACCAATCGTATGAATGGCGTTTTCAATTTTTTGGCTCACTGGGCGGCGTCTGATTTTTTCAATGGCTAAAAATAGTAAACGGCCGCCATCTAAAGCAGGGAAAGGTATAAAATTAATAATGGCTAAATTTAAGGAAAGTAAAGCTGTAAATTGTAAAAGATAAATAAAGCCCAATTTGGCTACCTGGCCAGTCAAAACAGCAATGCCTACTGGCCCAGAAACCTGCACGCCAACTGGTTTGCCAATCACTAAATTTTTAATAATATTGAGAAAAGCCCAGGTAAATTCTTTTGTTAAAATTCCTGTTAATTTAAAGCCATTCCAAATTGCCATAGGGATTGAATAAGAAATTATGCCAGTTTCAGCCAAACCAACGCCTATCCCGCCTTTGCCCTGCCCAATATCAGCAATTTCAATTTCTTTTGTTAAAATTTCTTTGCCCCTGCTAAATTTGTATTCTACCTTCTGGCCGATTTTACTGGTTGTGTATTCAACCAATTTTTTCGCGCCTTTTATGTCCTGACCATCAACTGATAAAATAACGTCCCCAATCTGGATATCCGCTGCTTTGGCTGGTTTGTCATCCAAAACAGAAATAATTTGAACTTTATAATCTTTGACTAGGCCTTGATCCAAGGCCTGCTGATCTACTGCTTGAGGCAAGCCAATCATAAAGCCGATTGAGAGCAAAATCGCACAAAGCAAAAAATTCATAAAAACACCGGCGCATAAGACAATGGCTCGACGCCAAGGCTTTTTATTGACAAAGCTGTCTGAATCTTCCCTCTGTTCGCCTCCTTCACCTTTAATCTTGCAAAAACCGCCTAATGGAATCCAATTAATTGAATAAGTTACGCCATCTTTCCCCTTTTTGCTCCAGATTGTTGGTGGGAAACCAAAGCCAAATTCCTCCACTTTCATGCCCATCTTTTTGGCTGAAATAAAATGGCCATATTCATGGACAAAAACCAAAAGCCCTAAAATAATTATAAAAATCAATACAGTGATGAGCATGTATTTATAAAGTTATTATTTATATCTTATTTTAATTTTAGCTTAAATAAAAAGAAATATCAAATCCTTGCCTATTGCCATAATTTTCTTAAGATTTAATCAATAGGACAAAACCTTCACCCAATAACTTAACTTATTGACAAAAATTCCCAAAAATGTTATTATGAAGAATCGCAAATTATTGCGATTTAAAAACGTTCTAGTTTGAACGTACATTAAAAACTAAAAAGGAGAAAGTGAAAATGAGTTATCTTCTGGTAGCATTGACCGTAGGTATTATTGGAGGACTTAATCCTGATTTCGAACAACTGAAAGAAAACTTTGGCACATGGGTGGCCGGCTGGGTAGTTCGCGCCATAATATTTGCCATAATCTGGTTTATCTTTGCTTATATGGCACTGCCTGGCCTTTACGGCCCATTTTGGGGTTTAGCTGCCATGATAGGATTCACTCTGCTAATTAACTGCATAATTACCGGCATGATAAAAGAGGAATTCCCTGCCGGGTCATGGCTAGTGGCAATAATCTTATTGCTTTGTCTTGGCCGCGGTATTATGACCTTAGGCATCTTTCAGGCAAATAACCTTAAAAATATGATTGGCCAAGTTGAAGAAAGAAACTGGGAAAATGATTTTCATCCAGTGGATGCAAAACATATCCGCATAATTGACCAAGAACATGCAACCTGGCTAGGCAATCAAGATCTGGGAAAGATCCCTGGCAATATTGGCAGCCGATTTCATGTCGGTGACTATCATATTCAAAGAGTCCAAAATGAATTATGGTGGGTAGCCCCCTTGGAATTTAATGGCTTTGCCTCCTGGCAAAGCTATGGCGAGACCTATGGCTATGTCATGGTCAATGCCGAGGATAGAAACCGGCCAGTCAGAATTGAACAGCGCAAATTGCGTTACGTCACTAGCGGCTGGTTTGGCGACAATCTGCACAGATATGTGTATTCTCAAGGTTACCAGTTCACAGGTTTAACTGATTTCACCTTTGAAGTTGATGACGAATTAAATCCATACTGGGTTATCACCATGTATGACTTGACTCATCATTATACCGGAAAAAAGGTCACTGGTGTACTAATCGTTAATGCTGAAACTGGTGATATTAAAAAATATGAGCCAAACGAAACACCTGCCTGGGTAGATCGCGTCATCCCACAACAAATTGCCTTTAGCTATGCCAATTGGTGGGGGCAATATGTCAATGGCTGGTGGAATTCAATTTGGTCAGAAAAAGATGTCATGGGACCAACCCAATTAATGGGAAAAATGGATATGTGGCTGGTTTACGGAGATGATGGCCAGCCCTATTGGTTCACTGGCATGACATCTTCGTCTGTCAGGGATAATGCTTTGGTTGGCTTTACTCTGATTAGTTCCCGAACGGGAAAATCTTATTTCTATCGTCTTAGTGGCGCCAATGAACAAGCAGTCTTACAGGCTGTTTCCAGCAGTTTAGGCGCCGAAGCCCAACGCTGGCACCCCACAGACCCCATTCTCTACAATATTTACGGGGTTTTGACTTGGGTTGTGCCAATCCTCTCTGACCAGTCGGTTTTCCAGCGCGTTGCTTTGGTAGAAGCAACTTCTGCCCGCGTGGTTTATGGCCAGGATAAGCTGGAAGCCCTGGCTGAATACCGTAAACTGCTGGCTTCAAATGGCAATAAGGTTTCGCCCACCTCGGAAAAATTTATGAAATTTAGCAAGGGTGAAATCAAACGCATTGCCGCCGACAACCAAAATGGCGTAACGACATATTATATATGGCTCAAAGAAATTCCAGATAAACTTTTTGCCGGAACCAGCAAAATCTCTGAGGAATTGCCAATTGCCCGCGACGGCGACCAAGTAACTATTACCTATATGGAAACCAACGAAGGTATTATCCAGATGCAAACATTTGATCTGACTGATATCACTTTCGTAAAATCTGCCGTTCAGCAAGAAAGCGACCAAATCAGAAACAAAGCTGAACAATCCAGTCAGGAACAGGTTTCAGGTGAAGAAGCCAAAAGAAAACTGGAAAACCTGGATCCCCAAGAACTGCGAAAAGTTATGCAGCTCTATGAACAGCAAAAGAAAAATCCGCAATAATTCTCCCAAATCAAAAAGGGCGACATCGTGTCGCTCTTTTTTCATTTTAACAATTACAATTCCACTTTTTCAAATCTAATTCCCTGCCCAAACCATTTTTCCCCTAATTCCTGATAGTGTTCGGAGATATCAGTCACAAAAAATCGATATTGAAAATTTTTATCAAGTTTTGATTCTATTTCAGGATGTCTGGATAAATAATCAGCCAAAGAATCAGCTACTATTTCCCCGGGATTTAAAACTTTTACTTGCTGGCCCATTATTCCCTGAATTTCTTTAATCATAATTGGATAATGAGTACACCCCAAAATCAAGGTATCAATTTTAGCAAGTTTTAAAGGTCTTAAATAAACCCTCAAGATCTTTTTAGCAATATCTGTTTTTTGCCAGCCTTGCTCAATCAAAGGCACCAAAACCTGACAAGCTTGCTGAATAACTTCCAAACGCGGATTTAATTTAACTGCCTCTCTAATATAAGCTAGCGATTGTACAGTCGCTTTAGTCCCAATTACCCCAATTTTCTTTTTGCCAATTTCAACTGCTTTTTCAATTACCGGTCGAATTACTCCCAAAATTCGCCGGTCCGCATAATTTTGCGGCAACCATTCTTGCTGAATTTTTCTCAAGGCTTCTGCCGAGGCAGTATTGCAGGCAATAATAATCAGCTGGCAATCTTGCTTAAATAAAAAATCAACTGCCTGTTCAGTAAATTTATAAATGGTTTCCTGCGAGCGGTTGCCATAAGGCGTGCGTGCATTATCTCCCAAGTAAATGTAATCATATTGAGGCAGTTTTTTTATTATTTCTCTTAAAATAATCAACCCTCCGAGCCCGGAGTCAAAAATTCCGATCTTCATAAGATTATTTTATATTTCATTAAACATTAAGTCAAAAATAAAAGCCCCGCGTTGCGGGGCTTATTTGATTTTTAAACCGCGTGCTCGGCGAAATCGGTTATAAACTTTCCATAAGCGCGCAGGCAGATAACCTTTAATGTGGCCGCTGGCGCGATACATCATGCGCAGCAAGCCCAATCTGCCCTCAACCTGTTCTATGGAAATAGAATGGTCAAAGGTTGCATTGTAAATTAAGGCCCTCAACTGGTCAATGCCTTTTCTTTTGGAAATTCTGAATTTGCCTTTCTCAATGAGAATGCCGCTCACTTCCGGGATCTGCTTTTCAGCACTTTGGAATTTTACTTTCTGAAAGTTAATCCGAAAGCCATGCTTTTGACAAATTTCTATAATTTGTTCATCTAACTCTCTCAACTTGCCAGTTATTTTGCTGGAAAAACAAAGATCATCGCCATAGCGGGTATAAATCAGTTGATTGGCTTTGGCAAATTCAAGCAATTCTTTGTCTAGTTCACGGCAAGCCAAATTAAAAATATAAGGCGAACTGGCTACTCCTTGCGGCACTTCACCCAAATATGTGACTAAAAGCGCTACGGCTTTAGCTAAATTTTTATCAGCTAAAAATTCATTCAAAATACTGACCACCCGATCAGCTTTAATTTGATTAAAAGCACTTTTAAAATCAAGCGTTAAAAATTCTTGGGAATTACGGTGTGGCAAAAGAAATGATTTGAATGATTTTTTAGGCACAAAGCCATGGGCAGCTGCTGAAATAGGCATTTTTGCCAAAATCTTTCTGTTTATTATTCTCTGAATTTCTTTAAGTTCTGGACAGGCGTCCATGACGATTCTTTCATGATGGCGAGAATCAGCGCCAACTTTTACTGGCCGATATTTATTTCTTTTTCGCCAAACCGCGGCCAATATTTCTGGCTTTATTCCCAATTTTTCAGCTAAAGTTTTTAAGGTTAATTTAACATTTTTAACCTGAATTTTTGCTGACACTTTTATCACCTCCTTTTTTAAGGTTCTGCATTAGATTAATTTAGCTTAACAAAAAACTAATATTTGTCAATAATGAAAAAGGACCTCATTAAGAGATCCTTTGATTAAAGTACGATTGCAATACCCATTGTGAGAGGATAGCCTACCAAAAAATTTAAATGGGTATATTTGATCACCCTCTAAGAAATGCGTCTTGTTAACGCGAAGCGTTAACTCTTATTCAGAAAGAGTGTGTTGAGGAACTTGTGGGCGTGAGCAATGAAAATCCGTAGGGGTGAAAAAGAACAAGAGCGAAAAACTATTTTTGCAGCATTGGTAACCAATGCTGACTGTTAATTTTTGCCCTTTGGGGGCGCTTCAGGCTATCCTCTCTAGCGAAAAGGTATACTTAATAACATTATAACATAAATTAAAAAGGCCTCAAATTTTGAGGCCTTTATCTAACATTAAAGAACTTCAGCAAACCTGCTGGGGCTGATGGCGATCAGGCAAATTTAAAGAAAAGATATGTCTGCAGGTGTTTTTCTATTAGACAAAAGAAAATAAGTCAGAAAAATTTTTTACTTCACGTTGGAAACCAACGCAAAAGATTTAGAGTTAATGATCCAGAAATAACGGTTCTGGCTTCCGTGATCACCCTCATCCCTCGATTATTGTATTTTTAGTATAGCAAATATTATTCTAAAACAAAATCAGGCCGACCAGGCCTGAATCAAAAATACCGATTTTCATATTTTTTTAATAGGGTGAAAACGCCACTTTGTCGGTAATTGTCATCCTGAACGAAGTGAAGGATCTGTTAATAGCAGATTCTTCGTTTCACTCAGAATGACAAAGGGCGTTTCCGCTCTACCCTTTTTTCATAATTCAGATCTCAGAACTCAGAATTACTTTATTATTCAATTGCTTCTATGTTGACATTTATTTCTGATTGCCAGTCTATTTCTGGAAATTGATGCAGTAATTTATTAATATAATGTTTCAACTGATCATAATCATCTTGTTTTTTGGCCTCAAATTTCACTGTAATATAAGGGCCGTTTTGCGAATAACGCACTACAAACATTTGCTCTGGCATTTCTAATCTAACACCATCTCCAGCCCTTTCATCATCAATAATTTCTGCCTGGGCATAATCTTTTTTTAGTATTTTGCTGATTTTATTGATTAATTCAACCTTTTTTTCATCAGCAGCATAGATTTTTATTTCTGGACTAGAAATATATTTGGGTAAAGCGCTAATTGCTTCAAAAAGGGTCTGATTAGAATCAGCCAAATAATGCAATAAATTTAACGAAGTATACAAGCCATCATCATGATTATAAAAATCAGCTGAAAAGAAAAAATGCCCTGATAATTCACCAATAAAAGCAGCTTTAACTTCCTGATTTTTCTTTTTTAAAAATGAATGGCCAGTGCGCCACATAAATGGCTTGCCCCCGTATTTTTCAATTGTTTCAGTCACTACTTTAGAACAAAGAGTGTTAAACATGATGGTTGCGCCTGGATGATCTTTTAATACTTTGATGGCAAATAATGCGACTAAAACATCATTCCAGATTATCCCGCCTTTTTCATCAACAATGCCAATCCTATCGCCATCAGCATCATAGGAAAAGCCCAAATCAGCCTTGGTCTCTAATACTTTTTCTCTTAAACGCTCCGCAACCCTGGCTTCAGTCGGATCTGGCGTGCCCAAAGGAAAAGTCGGATCTATTTCACAATTACTGCAAATAACCTCGCAACCTGCTTGGCTAAAAAGATCAGGGGCAATAACGCCTGCAGTCGAATGACTAGGGTCAAGCACAATTTTAAATTTCTTTTTAAGCGGTAAACGGCTAATTATGTCCTTAAAATATGCTTGGCGAATATCTTGTTTCTTGTTTTTGCCTAATTTTTTCCCTTTTTCATAATCTTCTGTTTCTACCAACCGTCTTAACTCCTGAATCCCCTCGCTCACCAATGTTTCGGAAAAATTATCAGCAAATTTAACACCATTATATTCAGCCGGGTTATGAGAAGCGCTGATATAAGCGCCGCCCGGACAATTTAAATAATGTTGCGACCAATAAAAAGTGCCGACTAATTCCAGGCCAATGTCAATTATATCCAGCCCAGCCCAATTTAAACCCCTGATAATTGCCTCGCTATACTCTTGGCTCGTTGCCCGGCAATCACGGCCAATAACTGCCTGCTTAATCTGGCGGCGTTTTAAATATGTGCCAAAGGCCTTGCCCAAATGCTCTAAAATTTCTGGATTCAAATCTTTATCTACTAAACCACGCAAATCATAACCGCGAAAAATATACTTATTAATCTTTACCATAAATTAAAATTTTAATTTTAAAAGCCGAATTCCGACCTTCGTCCCGCCAATGCGGGACTTCGGTCGGCGAAGACCGAAAGCCGAAATTAAAATATCCCAAAATTCATGATTCAGCATTCGGACTTCAAAATTCATTAAGAGTTCTCCAATTTCAAATCCTTTTTAAGAATTGCTACCAAAACTCCCAAGCCCCATAAAACAATTATTAATTTTATCAGCCAGCCAAGATAAGGTATCAAACAGGCCAAATAAACAAGCACCAATCCTAAAATGACTGACCAAATCAAAGGAATCTCTATTTTTTTATTAAATAACCTGATAACTTTTTCACCTAGATAAATGCCTACAAATATTTTCGTTAAAAACAATACAATTGCATAAATAGCTCCCAAAATTAAAGCCAAAGGCAAGCCAATAATTGTAATCGCCAGTATCAGCAAGGCAATCGGCGTTAAAATCAAATAGGCCAAACCCCTTAAAATCGCCATTAAAATATTTTTATCAATCTGTTTTTGCACCTTAATAGTAAAATCCTTAAAAATAATAACTGTCACCAACCCAACAACTAAAGCGCCTAAAAGCGCGGCCAGCCACCAGGTTAAAAAGAATAAATTATATTTATGCCTGGCTGCTGTTTCCTTTTCAATCTGCCATTCTGTGAATTTTTCTTCATTGCCAATTTTGGCTCCAGTCATAATGCTGGCTGGTTGCTTAGCAGTATATTCTAAATTGCCGGCAATATTGGCTGCTGGATATAAAATTAAAATGCCATCAGGGTCAATAGCCAAATAAGCACTGCCTAAAACATTTCCATTTAAGCTCAAATTACCAGCTGCGCCATAGATATTTTTATTGACTTTGCCATTGATTTCAGCATTGCCACCAGCCAGAATTAAACTTTTACCTATCTCTGCTTCTGGGGCTAAATTTACCATTCCGCCAGCAACTGTTACATTTTTAGCCACTTTGCCTTTAATAATAACTGTACCGCCTAGGACTCTTAAATTGCCTTTAATTTCAGAGTTTATTACCACATTTGACCCGGCTACGATTACATCGCCCTCAACTGGTCCGGAAATCTCTACATTTAAGCCAGCCACATAAACATCATCTTTCATTTGCGCGTTAATATTTAAATTTTCAGCAGCTGCTGCATAAATATTTTCATAAACCACATTTTCAGGCAAAAAGATATTTTGGCTTTTTGTTGTTTTTTTCTCACTAGCCAAGCAGCCAAAGCCAAGTAAAAATGAAACAGCAATGATCCAAATAGCCATAAAAAGTGTTTTTTTAGCTAACTTTTGATAAAATTTCATAGTGTAAATGTTAATAATTAATAAAACTAATTATTATTTTAATTAATTTTGACAGGCAATTGATTTCATACTATAATTAAGTTATAAAATATACTATTTTAAGTATATAAAATTTAATTAATTTAAGCAAAAAATTATGCCCATTTGGGGATTAATTCTTATTATCGTTGTTTTAATTGTTCTTTGGTTAATTGCTGTTTATAACAGCTTAATTAAAAGTAAAAACCGGGTTGATGAAGCTTGGTCTGACATTGATGTCCAGCTCAAAAGAAGATATGACTTGATTCCTAATTTAGTTGAATCAGTCAAAGCTTATGCTACCCATGAAAGAGAGGTTTTTCAAAAAGTGACTGAAGCCCGCGCCCAAGCCATGCAAGCTAAAAACTTAAATGAAAAAGGTAAGGCTGAGAACATGCTTTCCCAAACCTTAAAATCACTTTTTGCCGTGGCAGAAAATTACCCTGACTTGAAAGCCAGCACTAATTTTCTGCAATTACAAGACGAATTGTCAGACACAGAAAATAAAATCCAGGCTTCTAGGCGCTTTTATAATGGCAATGTCCGAGATTTCAATATTAAAATTCAAGTTTTCCCCAATAATTTAATTGCTGGCCTTTTAGGTTTTAAAGCCTATGAATTTTTCCAAGTTGAAGCAGAGCAAGAAAGAGAAGCACCAAAAGTTCAATTTTAAACTGGTTACTAATCTACGAATTAGCTACGAATACTACTAATATCTAAACTTAAATTTAAGTTATTAAATTATTCGTAGATTCGTAGAATATCTGTAGATTCGTATCATATGTATCAACAAATAGATTCTAATAAACGAAAAACTATCATTTTAATAATCATTTTTATTGTCTTTGTTTTATTAATTGGCTGGCTCTACGGTGAAATTACTCAAACTGGCTATACTGGACTAACTGTCGCTATTATCATTTCCCTAGTCATGACAACCTTTAGTTATTTTGCCGGCGATAAAGTGGCTTTGGCCACGGCTGGCGCTAAACCAATTACTAAAGAAGAAAATCCTTATGTTTATCGGCTGGTAGAAAATCTTTGCATCACTGCTGGCCTAGCCATACCCAAGGTTTATATTATTAGCGATCCAAATATTAATGCTTTTGCCACTGGCCGCGCTCCGCAATATGCTTCAATTGCTATAACTACTGGCGCTATTGAAAAATTGGAGAATGAAGAGCTTGAGGGTGTAATCGCTCATGAACTTTCCCATGTTAAAAATTATGATATCCGCCTAATGATGGTCATTATTGTTTTAGTGGGCATTATTGCTTTAATTTCTGACTGGCTGATGCGCGGCTTTTTCTGGCGTAAAAGTGAAGATCGCGATCGGGGCGGACAATTAGGCGTGATTTTATTAATTGCAGGCATTGTTCTGGCTATTCTCTCGCCTTTAATTGCCCAAATTATCCAGTTAGCCATTTCCCGCAAAAGAGAATATCTGGCAGATGCTGACGGCTCTTTATTAACCCGCTATCCTCAAGGTTTAGCCAATGCTTTAGAAAAAATTTCTCAAGAAAATAAAATGCCCATGCAAAAAGCAAACAATGCTACTGCCCATTTATACATTGCCAATCCATTTGGCCAGACCAAAAGATTCTTAAGCAATCTTTTTTCTACTCACCCGCCAATTGAAGAGCGAATTGCTAAATTAAGGCAAATGGCCTAGCTAACTCAAAATTTAAAATATTAGTAAAAATTTAAAAATTAAAATTAAAAAAATGGACTCTACAATTTTAAAAGCAAAACCTCTTTCTTTGGCCAAATTTATTTCAAAAACATGGGAGATAATAAAAACTAGCTGGTTAAATTCACTTGTAGTCATGCTTTTTATTTTGGGCATTATAATAATAACTGTTATCGTTCTTGCCTTAATCTGGAAAATATTTTTAGTTTTAAATTTAATTCAGCTTGCGTATATTTGGACTTTTCGTATGCTTTGGCAATTTCTGACAGCTCTAATTCTTTTTATAATTGCTGTTTTGGCGCAATTTTTACTCATTAACAGTCTTTTAAATCCCCAAGTAAAGCTTAAAGAAAATCTCAAATCAATTAATCAGGTTTTCTGGCCTTTTCTCTGCCTTACTTTAATCCTTAATCTAATTTTTCTTTTAGCTAGCCTGCCATTTTATATCTCAATTTTTCTTTTTCTTTTAAATAATTTAGTCTTAGGCGTAATTTCTTTTATTGTGGGGGTTGTTTTGATTTTATTTCTGGGCAGTTATCTTATCTTCAGCCCCTTTATCTTAATTGAGAAAAAATTATCATTTTTGGAAGCAATTAAAAAATCATTCATTTTGGCAGAAGGCAACTTTGGCAATATTTTTTTAAAAATTATAGTTTTAGGCTTGATCTTATTAATTTTCAATGGTCTTTCTTTGCTGGCCATGCTAGCGCCGATTATTATCAGAGCGATTTTAAACGGTTTTATTATAATGATTATGATATTAGTCGGGTTTGCCTATCTCTTTGCCCTTTATCATGATTTTAAATCTTTAAAAAATCTTTAACATTGAAATTAATTTTTATTAAAATTCATCATGGCTGAACAAAATAATCAAAATCTAACAGAAGAGCAGGAAAAAGAAGAAGGCCGTGAGTTAAGGCGCCAACAATCTATTGAAAGAGTTATTAAAAAACGTGAAGTAGAAGGGAAAACTAAAAGAGAAGAACAAACTAAAATGGAAGGACCTGGCATCAAAAAAGGAATTGGTTTATTTACTGCCCAAGCCTTAAAAACCTGCTGGGGATTGATTGGTACTACTGGCGGCATAATTGGCGGTTTAATAGGTTTAGCTTATGTCAACTTGCACTTTATCGCCAAATATCTATTTGGCTTAAATTTCTTTTGTGAGTTCGGAGATGAAACAGGTGCTAACAAAATAACAGGCGGTGTAATTAAATGGTTTGAAATAATTGCCTTATTTTTTCTTGACTTTTTAGTTTTAGCACTTTTCTTTCTTTCCATCATTATTATTCTGTTGCCATTCATTATAACTGGTGCAGCCGTATTATCCATTAAGGAATTTCTGGGATTCTAATTGCAATTAAAAGTATCTGCTTTAATTTACTGCTAATTTAATATTATAAATAATTTTAAAAATATGTCTGAACGCACCAAAAAAATATTATTGATTGTAGCCTTTATAATTGCCACTTTTGTGATTGCCTGGGCCATTTATTATTTATTTTTCAGACCTTTGGTAGCGCCCCCTCCAGTAGCGCCACCTGTTGTTACACCGCCAGTCGGCCTGCCTGCAATTCCGCCAGCGCTTAATGTCGCTATTCCGCCAGCGCTTAATATCCCGCCTGGAATCCGTCCGGAAATTCCAACCATTCCTCCGGCTGTGGCTGTTCCAGGACCTGCTATTTCTTATCAGGCCATAGGTGGTATAACAAGCTTTCAAACCTTAGTTGATACATCCGTAAAAAATCCTGTTCTAGCCACTAATGGCCAGGATTTAATTTATTATGATCCCCCAACCGGCTTTTTTTATACTGTCACGCCTGACGGTCAAAAAAAACTTTTTTCTGATTTGCCTTTTAAAAATGTTTCTAATTCTGTCTGGTCGCCAAACAAGCAAAAAGTTGTTTTGGAATACCCTGACGGTTCAAAAATAATCTATGATTTTGCCCAGAAAAAATCTGTCACCTTGCCTTCCCACTGGAAAAATTTTACTTTTTCCAATGACAGTAATCAAATTGCTTTTAAAGATATGCGTTTAGATCCGGAAAATAGGTTTATTTCCATTGCAGATACTGCTGGCGGTAATTATCATCAAATAGAAAGGCTTGGCAAAAAAGACCAGGATGTTTATATCACCTGGTCACCTAATAATAAATACGTGGCTTTATACCGAGAATCTTTAGATGCGGCTCGTTCTGAAGTTTTTCCCATCGGCTTTCAGGGAGAAAATTTTAGATCCTTAATAGTTGAGGGCCGGGATTTGAGATTTATCTGGACACCTAGTGGCAATAAATTGATTTATAGTGTTTTTAATTCTCAATCTAATTACAATCCTAATTTATGGGTAGCGAATGCAAGCCCTGATTTTCTCGGCACTGGACGAAACAGTTTAGATATCCCGACCTGGGCTGATAAATGTACTTTTGCTTCAGAAAGTGTCCTTTATTGCGCTGTACCTCGCAGTCTGGCAATGGGCAGCGGTTTTCGTCCGGATTTTGCGGACACTACGCCAGATGATATTTATAAAATTGATCTGACTGCTGGCACCAAAGAATTAGTGGCTCAACCGCTTTTTCCCACCACTGTTGATAAATTAATGGTCAGCGAAGACAGCAAAACCCTTTATTGGCAAGAAAAGAATACTGGCCAGATTAAAAAAATGAATTTGTAACTTGGTTTATTAATGGTCAGTTTTAATAATTTACCAATTTAGTAATTTAAATATAAAACGTTATGCCTGAAAAACCCCCAAAAACAAATTGGACTTCGCCTAAATTTTATTTCTTTTATTTCATTGTCTTTACTATTATTGTTTTAATTGTCTTTTCTTATATAATCTTGAGCTATTATTGGAATTATTGGTCAATTGCCACTAATATGGAAAGATATTATCGCGGCCGACAACAGGAACTTGTCCAGGTTTTTCCTCAAATTTTAGCTAATGATCCATTTTTAGGCTCAATAGATGCTAAGGTGACTCTCTATGAATACAGTGACTTTTTATGCCCCGCCTGCCAGGCATTTCAGACAGATTTGACTGCTTTAGAAAAATATTATGGTCCCAAACTCCTTTATGTTTTTAAGGGTCTGCCGCTAACCATGAATCCGGAAAGCAGACCAGCCATGAGGGCTGCTTACTGCGCAGGTGAACAAAATAAATTTTGGGAATATAAAAACTTGCTTTTTCAAAACCCTGTTCTCTTGAACCTTCAGGCCTACCGCGAATATGCCAATCTCTTGAACCTGAATCTTGAACAATTCAATAGTTGTTTGGAATCTAAAAAATATGATTCAGTGATTGATAGAAACCTGACTGAAGCCCTAAGCCTGCAAATTACTTCAGTGCCTACTGTTTATATCAACAGGCAAAAAATTGAAGGCCATTTAAATTTTAATACCTTAAAAAATATCATTGACCAGGAATTAAGGTAATTTATTTTTATAATTTAGAAAGTCTTATGAATAAAAAAAGAAAAATACTTATTTGCGCTTCAGTTTTTTATGTTTGTTTTTATTTATTGTTTTTCATCAGCACTCCTGCTTTAGCTTTAAGTTGCGGTAGCGGAGGTACTTGTAAGGGTTCTTGCATTACTCCTGAAACCCCTGGCAGCCTTGTAGATTCATCAGCCTGTACTAATCCGACGGAAAGTGTTTGTTGCCTACCTGGAACTACTACAACTACCTGTGCTTCTCCAAACACTTGTAAGACCGCCTGTGCAACAGGAGAAACAGAAGTTGGCGCACTTGAAAATAATTGGTGTGCATTAAATAAATCGGGTACAAAATACTGCTGTAAACCCGCAACTACTACGACTACACCTGCTCCAGGCACTGGGACCACAGGCACAACTCCTGCACCAACCGCACCAGAAGCGACAGGACCCATAAAACTCCGTCTTGAACAGCCTTTTAGTTCGCTAACCGGACAAATAGAGATTTCCGGCTCTACCATTGGCAAATATATTAAAGCTTTATACACTTTTGGCTCTTCAGCTATTGTGGCTCTAGCCATTGTCATGGTTATTATTGGCGGCGTCAGATGGATTTTATCAGCTGGCAATCCAGAAGCAATTGGCAAGGCCAAAGACACGATTATGAAATCTTTGCTTGGTTTATTTATTGCCCTCTTTGCCATTTTCATGCTCCAAACTTTAAGCCCAGGCACTGTCACTTTTAAAGAAATCACTCCTGAAGGCATCCAAGGCCAAGCCATAGTCTTGCCAACCGTAACAGGCCCACCTACAGCAACATGCCAAGATGATTTATCTAAAGAGTGCAATACAGCTTATACTGATACCTTTGGCAACTCCTGTGTAGGCAAGGATTGCAGTAAAGTGGGAAGTGAAAAGGTTTGTCTTAAATCAGACAGTACCTGGTCTTGTGTGGATTGTAAAAAAATAGATGAATCCTGTACTACTAACACTGATTGTTGCGAAGGAGCTTGTGATACAACAACTACAAAATGCGTTGCTAGTACTACTATTGCAGGGGGTTTAGGCCAATCCTGCGATAGTTCTCATCCTTGTCCTGCGCCTTTAATCTGCGAAACAAACTGGTTTAATTCTTGCAGTTATGGGGGCTTAGGGAATCCTTGTTCAAAAGATAGTGAATGTAATCAAGCAGAGGGTTATTATTGTGATACTGAGGGATCTAATGTATGCCTTAAAAAAATACAATTAGGAAGATGCGATTCTACCCAAAGCAATGATAAAGTTTGTCCTTCGGGTTATTCTTGCAAGGGAGCCAGTTATCTTGTTTATTGCGATACTATGTCAGGTATGGCGGGACAAGATTATGGCAATATCGTATGTCCAAATGGTTCAACCTTTGAAGGAAATAAGGATTCTATTTGCTTGAAAAATCTTCAAACGTCAACTGGTCTTGCAGACCCTTGTGTGTGTGATTGTGATAGCGATTCTGACTGTAATGGTATTAATTACCCTGGTTCAGGAGGTGATGCAGCTCCAAAATGCCAAACTGATGGGGTAAATTATTGTACTAGTGGACAATATGGCTCTCCATGTAAAATAAATACTGAATGCATAAGTGGAATTTGTATGACTTATGGGAAAAAAATGTGTTCACAAGGTGCTGTCGGTGAGGGTTGCGCAAATGGATCAGAATGCAGAAAAGAAAGTAAATGCTGTAAAAATGTATGCGTGCCTGATGCATTTAGTTGTCCTACAACAGCATCTGATAATTAAGATATAAATTTTTTATAAAATGCCCGGCTTTAATAATTTGAACGATTTTTATTTATCAAAATTAAATTATTTGTTAAGATAGTTAATATAAAATAAATTTGATAAAGTCCTATTCTTTCCTTTATAGCCCTATGCCCAAACAATCAACAATCATATTCAATTGTTCTAAATGCGGCGCCCAATTCCCTAAGTGGACTGGGCGTTTTTCTTTTTTGAAAGAATTTGCTAAGATAAGGATATAAAACAAAAAGAAAATATGGCAGAATTTTTTAAAAATAAATATCGGGTAAATTCATTACGTCTGCAATATTGGGATTATTCCTGGCCAGCCAGGTATTATATTACAATTTGCACCAAAGATCGTAATTGCGTTTTGGGAGAAATAAAAGATGGCAATGTCTATTTATCAGAGACAGGCAAAATTGTATTTGAATGTTGGTTGGATATCCCAAAACATTTTGAAAATGTAAAATTGGACGATTGGATTATAATGCCAAATCATTTACACGGGATAATTGAAATTAAAGAGGATAATGATTTTGGCCACCCGCAACGTAGAGACACGGCATGCCATGTCTCTACCGTCCGCAATTTCGGCAATTTACAGCCAAAATCATTGCCCTCAATAATCGGCTCATTTAAAAGCGCCGTTACCAAAATATGTCAGGGAAAAAATTTGGATTTTCGTTGGCAATCAAATTATTACGAACACATTATTAAAAATGAAAAAGATTACGCCAGAATAAAAAAATATATAGCCCATAACCCAATTAACTGGGAATTTGATCATAATAATCCCCTAAATATAAAATTAACTTCACAATCTCCATTTTTATTAAATTAACATGCACCAACAGCCCAAAAACATCTTTTCCTGCGCCAAGTGCGGCGCCCAATTCCCTAAGTGGACTGGGCGTTGTTCAACTTGCGGCGCCTGGGGTACTGTCTCGGAGGAAATCCAATCCCCAATCATTAATCTCCAGTCTCCAATCCCAAAAATCAACAAAGACCAACTGATTGACTTTCAAAAAACGCCACCGCCGGATTTTAAACGTTTGTCTGCAAATATCTCTGAATTTGACCGGGTCCTAGGCGGCGGCATTGTTGTTGGCAGTTTAATTTTACTTGGCGGCGAACCAGGTATTGGCAAATCAACTTTAGTTTTGCAAATCTGCGACCAGATTAAATCCCCTATTTTGTATGTTTCAGGCGAAGAATCAGCCAGCCAGATTAAAATGAGAATTGACCGCTTAAATCTGGATTTTTCCAATCTAAAGTTTTTGGGTGAAAATAATATTGAAAAAATAGTGGCTTTTGCTCTTGAAGAAAAACCAAGTTTATTGATTGTTGACTCTATTCAAACCTTATATTCAACAGAATTGCCGTCTGAAGCTGGTTCAATTAACCAGGTGAGAATCTGCACAGTCAAGCTTTTGGAAATTGCCAAGAAATTTAATATCCCGATTTTAATTATTGGCCATGTGACCAAAGACGGCTTAGTTGCTGGCCCAAAATCACTGGAACATTTAGTTGACGCTGTCCTGTATCTGGAGGGCTCGCAAACAGATAATTTCAGATTACTGCGTTGCGCCAAAAACCGCTTTGGCTCAACCAGTGAAATCGGCATTTTTGATATGACTGGCAAAGGTTTAGTGGAGGTTAAAAATCCTTCTGAACTTTTTCTGCCCCAAAATCAGGAACCGATTTCTGGTTCTGCCCTAACCTGCATTATGGAAGGCAGCCGGCCCTTTTTAATTGAAGTTCAAGCATTGGCCACTAAAACTTTATTTGGCTATCCCCAAAGGAAAACAGCTGGCTTTGATTTAAATCGGCTGCAAATGTTAATTGCTGTTTTAATTAAGAGAGCTAATATTCCGCTGGTCAATCAAGATGTGCATTTAAATGTAACTGGCGGACTTAAAATAACTGAAACTGGAGCAGATTTAGCTGTTTGTTTGGCAATTATTTCTTCTTTGAAAGATAAAATTATCAAGCCAGAAACATTAATCATTGGCGAGGTCGGCTTAGGCGGCGAAATCAGGCCAGTTTATCAAATGGAAAAAAGAATTGAAGAAGCGCAAAAAATGAATTTTAAAAATATCATTACTCCTATTTTTAAAACAGAAAAAAAAGGGCTGATCATGGTAAAAAACCTTGAGGAAACAATAAAAAAAGTTCTTTAAATTTATGCTGAAATTTAATTTTCCAGGTGACATTCATTTTGTGACATTTAGGGCTTATAAAAGTTATCCATTTTTTAAAGACAAAAGCTGCTGTCAGTTATTTTTAGAGAATTTAGAGTTTTATCGCCAAAAGTACGATTTAAAAATTTATGCATACGCTATATTATGGGAGCATATCCACCAATTAATGTAGTTTGATACAGAAAAATATCCAAAATTAACAATATCCAAAATAGTCCAAGAAATAAAAGGAGCATCAGCAAGACAAATTATTGATTTTTATAAAAAAACGGGTAGCCAAGAGCCTCTGCTCTTGGCGCAAAATGACAGCGTGGAGCTGAGGCTTCACGCTACCCGCAGAGGACATAAAAGAGGCTTAAAATATCGCATTTGGCAACCACGATTTTACGATTTCAATATTTATACCCGTAAAAAATTTGATGAAAAATTAAGATATATTCATAAAAATCCAATCAAACATAATTTAGTTAAGGATATTTCAACTTATAAATATTGCTCAAAGAGAAATTACGAATTAAACGATCATTCAATTTTTAAAATTGATTATCTAGAATATTAATCTATGCCAAAACTAAAAAGATTACCAGCCAAATTCTATCACCAAAACACTTTTAAAATAGCCAAGGAACTCCTTGGCAAATTTATTATCTGCAAAATCGGTAAAAAATTTTTAATTGGTAAAATTGTAGAAACAGAAGCATATTACGGACCCCATGATTTAGCTTCCCATGCTTCGCGCGGCAAAACCGCCAGGACCAAAATCATGTTTGACCAAGCTGGCCTGGCCTATATCTATCTAATTTATGGCATGTATTATTGCTTTAATATTGTCACTGAAGCCAAGGATTTCCCTGCCGCAGTTTTGATCCGCGCGGCAGAGCCGCTCAATTTCTCCAAGGCAACCAATGGTCCAGGCAAGCTCTGCCGCGCTTTTAAAATTGATAAAAAATTAAATGGTGAAAATTTAATTATCAGTAAAAATCTTTATCTGGCAGAAAATCCCAAAGACCGAATTAAATCTTCCCAGATAAAAAACGCCAAACGCATTGGCGTGGATTATGCAGGCAAGTATAAAAATAAATTATGGCGTTTTTATTTAGAAGACAATCCTTTTGTTTCTAAAAAATAAAAAAATCGCCCTGTGTCATCCTGCCTTCGCAGGCCATAGCCTGCTACGGCAGGCAAAGGCCTGAGCATAGCGAAGGATCTGTTAATATCAAATTCTTCACTACGTTCAGAATAATAGTCTCTGACACAGGGTGATTTTTTATTATTTACTCCAAATGATTTATCATCTTCACTTGTTCCAATTTTGCCTTAAGCAAGGGGAAATTAGCCAAATTATTATTTTCTAAAAATTCCTTGGCTTCTTGCTTAGTCAAATTTATTAATCCCAAATCATTTAGGGTCGCTATTTTCAAATCAGGCAAACCTGATTGCCGCGTGCCATAAACTTCGCCTGGTCCGCGGAATTGCAAATCATATTCTGCCAAAGCAAAACCATCATTTGATTTAACCAAAGCTTCTAATCTTTCTAAGGTTTTGGGCGCGCCATTAGCTGTGAATAAAAAACAATATGACTGGTGTTCTCCCCTGCCCACGCGGCCGCGGAATTGATGCAGCTGGGCCAAACCAAAACGCTCTGCGCCTTCAATCATCATTATTGTGGCATTGGGAATATCAATGCCCACTTCAATGACAGAAGTAGAAACTAAAATTTTTATTTTATTAGCTTTAAAATCCTTCATAATCTCTTCTTTTTCTTTGGCTTTTAATTTTCCATGTAAAAGTCCGATTTTTAAGTCAGGAAAAATTTCTTTATCAAGCTTTTTAAATTCTTCTGTCACTGATTTAACGCCTAATTTATCAGAAGGATCGATCAACGGACAAATTACAAAGACCTGGCGGCCTGACTTTATTTCCTGCCTGATAAATTGATAGGCATTGACCCGGTTTTGTTCAGAAATTAATCTGGTAATAATCTTTTTTCGGCCTTTGGGCATTTCTTTAATCATTGATAAATCCAAATCACCGTATAATATCAAAGCTAAGGAACGCGGAATGGGCGTGGCAGTCATGGAAAGAAAATGCGGCAATTTCTGGCCTTTATTTTTGTCTTTTATTTTTTTCCTTTGCTCAACGCCAAAGCGATGCTGTTCATCAACAATAATTAGGCCTAAATTTTTATATTCAACTTCATCCTGGATTAAAGCATGAGTGCCAATAATTAAATCAACTTCCCCGCTTTTTATCTTGTCTAAGACTTCTTGTTTATTCAAATTTTCTGCTTGATTTAAAATTTTCTCGCTGTGCGTTAAAAGTGCAATTTTAATTTTAAAATTTTTAAAGAATTTAATTAAAGAATTATAGTGCTGTTTAGCCAAAATTTCAGTCGGCGCCATTAAGACTGCTTGATAGCCATTTAAAGCCGCGTTTAAAATGGCTAAAGCTGCGACAATGGTTTTGCCAGAACCTACATCACCTTCTAAAAGCCGATTCATTGGCTTAACTTGTTCTAAATCTAAAAGTATTTGCCAAGCTGCTTTTTTTTGGTCAGCAGTTAATTGAAAAACCAGATTCTCAACAAATTTTTTAATTTCTTTTTCTTTAAACTTAATTTGCGGCGCTGGATTTGAAGACAAGTACTGCCTTAAGAGCTGATTTTGTAAAGCAATTAAAAAAAGCTCGTCAAATTTCAGGCGGCGTTGAGCTTGTTCCAGAATTTTAAAATTTCTGGGAAAATGCAATTCTTTTAAGGCAGCTGCTAAAGCAAATAAGTTATTTCTTTCTAAAATTTCAGCTGGCAGCCATTCTGGAATTAAAGCAACTGAAGCCAAAGCCAAATTAATCAAAAAACGCAGCTGTTTCTGCGTTAAATTATTGGTCAGAGAATAAATTGGCACAATTTTGGCAGTATTCAAGCTGCCTAATCCTGTAATTTTCTCGTAAGCTGGCGAGATAAATTGTAATCCTAAATTATCAAATTCTGCCTTGCCTGAAAGAAAAATTTCATCCCCGACTTTCAAATTTTTTGTTAAAAAGGGCTGATTAAACCAAATAATTTTTATTGAGCCAGAATCATCTTCCACCAAAGCTTCTGTTATAGTCATTCTTTTTCTAAAACTACGCCGATTATTAATCAAAATAATTTTGCCTTTGATTGTCACTGTTTGATTGGGAACAAGATCTTTTATTTTTACTATTTGGCTAAAATCATCATAGCGAAAAGGAAAATAATAAAGCAAATCCAAAACCGTAAAAATACCTAACCTTTTCAAACGGCTCGCAGTTGTTTTCCCTACTCGAGTTAATTTTTCAATTGGTGTATTTAAAGGATACATTCTGAATTTTAAATTTTGAATTTAAAATTTTAAATTTTTATAGTGCCCTCGCTAGGAATTTCCGCCTTCGCTTTTTATTCTTAATTACTCATTGAAAAAAGCTTCGGCGGACCCGCCGTAGTCTCGCTTTGCGAGACGTAGGCGGGGAACCATGTGCCCCCGGGAGGAATTGAACCTCCATCACGAGATCCGCAATCTCGCGTTCTATCCATTGAACTACGGGGACTTCTAAGAAAATTAAATTATCCGTTGCCTGCCCACCGAAGCCCCGCAACGTGGGGCGAAGGTGGGAACTACGAGGACTTTTAAATTAATAAAGGAGATAACTAGTATCTCCCTTAAAAGTATAAACTATTTAAAAAAAATTTACAACCTTAAAAGCATTTCTAAAATATCATCTGTGCTCTGCCTTTCTTTTTCCAAATCTTCTGCCAAATGTTCTAAAAGTTTTTCTCTAATCGGCAAAGGGCTCATATCATCCAGCCAGATTGAAAGACTAGGAGAAAAACCTTTTAAATCAAAAAAAATCTTTTTTACAGCCGGCGGCTTATAAATAATATAAAAACTTTTAATTCTATTGTAAGCATAAAGCTGGTTGCCTAAAACAAGTCCCTCATCAGTAATCTGAAAATCAAGGATGCGCGGCGGCGCATAGCTTTTTAAAAAAACAATAAAAACAATTAAAATTATTACCAAGGCAAAAAGAAAATTAGCTGTAAATATGCTATAAATTATTAAAATTACAGCTAAAGCAATCATCACAATATACCATCTGGTGCTTCTGACATGCTCCATATATTCTGGAATTTGCCAATGGAAAAAAACTTGACCATAAGGACCTTCTTTTGTTTTATTTGATTCTTCTGCCATATAAATTTTATTTTTTATAATATTTTTAAATATTTTTCTTTAAAATTCAATATTTTTGTTGGCTAAAATTACTTTTGACATTTTAATTTTTTTTTGCTAAAATAAGATAAAGCAAGGGCTTTTGGAGAGGTACCCAAGAGGCTGAAGGGGCGGGTTTGCTAAACCTGTAGGTCGGGGTTTTTCCCGGCGCGGGGGTTCGAATCCCCCCCTCTCCGCCCCGAACCAGAACAAAGTTCGGTTCGGGGCTGATCAGAACCGAATTTATTCTGGTTCTGATCGCCCTGAATTTATTTGTTTATTTATTTGTTTTAAAATTTATGTTTTTTGTATATATCCTACAAAGCCTTAAAAATAAAAATCAAATTTATATTGGATATACTGAAAATTTAAAAGTTAGATTGTCAAAACATAATAAAGGATTGGTAAAATCAACTAAACCTTACTTGCCTTGGGAATTAATTTTTTATGAGGCATACAAGAGCAAAAAGGATGCTAAACGTAGAGAAAAATATTTCAAGACAACAAAAGGCAGAAAGGCTTTTAAGTTAATGCTTAGATACTCTTTAAAAAGATCCTAAAATTAGTTAATAACAATCAATACTATTCCTGGAAGGGTGGCAGAGTGGTCGAATGCACCGGTCTTGAAAACCGGAGCTTCATTTATGGAGCCGTGGGTTCAAATCCCACCCCTTCCGCCAAAAAAACTAATCTTCTCTTTGAGCAATAACTAAACCATAAATTTCCTCAAAGCCGTTTTCACTCAAAACTTTAGCGCATTCATTCAAAGTACTGCCTGTTGTCACCACATCATCCATGAGGATGATTTTTTTATTTTTATCTAAACTTTCATTAGCATTAAAAATAAATGCTGCCTTAACATTTTGCTGGCGTTCTTTTCTTTTTAATTCTATCTGGCTATGTGTGTTTATTTTACGATTCAATAAATTTAGCTTTTTAATTTTATAAAAGCTAGAAATCTTTTCTGCCAGCAAATCACTCTGGTTAAAACCCCTTAACAATAACCGTTTATTATGTAAAGGAACAGGGGTAATTATTGTATTTTCATTATTTATTTCAAAATGCTGAAAAATTTTCTGCTCTTCTAAATATTTTATTATCAAATCAGCTAAAACTTGGCTCAAATCCTCAAGGTATTTATATTTCAAATTATGGATTAAAGCTTGCAAAATATCATTATTATAGTCAGCAGCCACCCAAATGGCTGAAAGTGCACTTTCTTTCTGGCAAAAAAGGCAAATTTTAGCTAAATCACTTTCTCGCTTACACAATGCGCAATAAAAATTTTTATTCAATGCAATCTTTTCATAACATTGTCTACAAAGATAAGTATTCTCTTTGCCGCAACCTAAACATTCTTTAGGAAAAATTAAATCTAAAACAAATTCTTTAATTTCTTTCAATTTCATAATAATCCCCTTCTTCAAATTATTGCCAGTAGGCGCCATTAATTTTCCATTGCTGATCAACCTTAACCAAATTTAGTAAAATATCCTGATAAAATACGCGGGGATTATTAATATTATTTTTAAATTCCTGCCTTTGGGTTTTAACTAGTATTTCCCCTTTGCCGACTTTTTCATCCAAACTAATAATTTTAGTTGAAATTGCTTTTGTTTCCAAAGCATAGTAAGTGTTGATGTCAGGATTTTGTTTTTTTAACTCTTCTTTATAGCGAGTAATCCAATTTTGCATAGAGGCTGTCATAAAAACATCCAATTCGTCAAAATTTTTATAATTGCTTTGGTTGGAATAACTGCCAAATCTTTCCACAAATGAACTGGCTACAAATAAAATGTTTAGTTTTTCTTCCTCTTTAACTTCTGTTTTAGGATTAAGCCCTTGAATTTCTGCTACTACACCTAAATCTGGATTATTAAAAGTAGTGGGAGCAGTTATTTGAGCAGGCAGCCCTGCTTGATTTAAGTTAGCGTTATAATTAGTTAAAATTTGCCGGGGCTGCTTAAAATAAGTCAAAAATAAATAAATTAAAACTGCAATGATTAAAAGCAATAAAATTATAATCAGCCAAATTATGTTTTTTCTTTTTTTAAATTCTTCTTTAATTGCCATATAAATTTTGATTAAATTGTCTTAAAACTGATTATTATATTTCTAATTCTTCAAAACTCTTTTTAGGGGGCGTGATAGTTTTTTCTGCAACTGCTTCTGCCTTTTCCTTTTCGCCGGACTGCATATCAAACTCGCGCTTAGCCGCCTCTATTTCTAAAAGCTGTTTAGGATCGCTGGTTATCAGCTGGTCTTCATTGTAAGAAGCCACTACCTTAATAGCCGCATGCTTATTCCCAGCAAAAAAGATGCCTTCGCCCACACCGCATTCCATTAGCAAAAATTTCTCACCTTGGGTTAATAAAAATATATTCTGAATATTGTCAATAGAAGCAGGCGATTGCTTTAAAAGCAATTGTAATGCTGAATTTGTAACAATGGCTTTGCCATAGGGATTATTTAAAAAGTCATTGACGTCTTGGGTAATGGTCGTCACTCCCAAATAATATTTACGGCAACGTTTCACTAGTGCGTAAATAAATTTGGCTGAATCCTCATGTGTCATTAGCCACCAAGCTTCATCAATAACCAATAACCGCTTCTTAATTTCTGAGCGAACTACATTCCAAATATAATTAATGATGCTGTAAATCGCAATCGGCCTTAATTCATCTTCCAAATCTCTGACGCTAAAAACTACCAGTTGGTTGCGCATATCCACATTAGTCGGCTGGTTAAATAAACCGCTAAATGTGCCTCGGGTATATTTACTTAATCTTATACCTATCTCTCTGGCTCCCTCCATACCTTCTAAAATACCCTGCAAATCTTGCATGACTGGAGCTTCTATCTTACTTAAATCTGATTGGGGCGTAATATCTTTACTGGCATAAGTTTCAATTAAAGCCCGATCTAAAATAGCATCCTCTTCCACTGATAAAGTGCCGAGCATTAAACGCAATAAACCTTTTAAAGTAATAACTGCGCTGCGAATAATATCTTCAGTGCTAGCTTCACCAATAGCCCTGGGCAGGTCAAAGGGATTAATTTTATTTTTTGAAGCCAGAGAAATGTCAACAAAAGTGCCGCCTACTGATTCTGTCAGATATAGATATTCTCGTTCTGGGTCAATAATAATAATATCAGTACCCAGCATTAAACTTCTTAAAACTTCTAGTTTAATGGCATAGCTTTTACCAGCGCCTGAAGTAGCAAAAACCACAAAGTTGGCATTTTGTAAAGAAAACCGGTCAAAAAGAATTAAACTGTTATTATGGCGATTGATGCCGTATAAAACACCTTCATCTGAAGTTAATTCTGAAGAGATAAAAGGAAATGAAGAAGCAACTGGGGAAGTATTCATATTAAAAGAAATCATCAGTTCATCATTGCCCAAAGGAAAAGTTGAATTAAAACCCTGCTCTGCCTGATAAAAAACTTTTTTGCTGTAAATTAATTTGCCTCCAAAAATTGACTCAATTTCTGCTGTTAATCTATCTAATTCTTCTAAACTATCAGCGTAAAGTGTGGCGTATAAAGCAAATTGGAAAAACTTTTCAATGCCTTGGGTCAAGTCATCCCTTAATTTTTCTATATCGCGCAAGGCTGTTTCCAAAACAGGGTCACGGGGTGCGCCTTTTTCTATATCTGACATTAACTGCGCCTGTAAATTACCGACTCGCTTTTTTAATTGCTTTAAAATCAGTTCTGATTTAACCGGGTAAAAAAACATAGCCACATCTAATGTTTTGCTTAGATTTACTATGGGAGTAAACCAGCCTACCGAAATATACCTTGGATAATTTAAAACAAAAAGTGTGCGCACATAAGTTTCGCCCAAAAGCAAAAATGTTGGCTTTATTTCAAAAGCTGCTGGCGCAATTAAATCTTTGATCTCAATTAAGCCGCGCCGGTAAAGTCGTTCCTCTTCTATAGTAATTGCTTCTGCCTTAAGAGCCGCCTCTTCGGTTTTGCGGGTTTTCGTTGGTATTTTTTCAGTTTCAGGACTTTCAGGTTTTAGTGGTGTTATTGGTAAAGGCATAAATTGTTTCAGCTTTTAAAATAAATAAAATCTAAAAATTTTTATCTCTCTAGTTCTAATTGGCTAATATCTCGTAACTTTTGGTTTTGGCTGGTTTTAGGATTGTAAACATTGTAATAAAGTTCAATTAAACTTTGGGTGTCCAAAACCACTGAATCCAGGCCCATTGATTTTAAATTAGTTTGCACATTGGCTACGCGCAAACTCAAGGCCTCTTTATAATCTGCCAGCTTTTCTTTTTTTATTTTTATTGCTTGACCAGCCCTAAAAGTTTCTTTAAACCTAGACCAAAAGCTTTTAGCCTTATCGCCCATGGGATTATAAGGCACTATCAGAAAAAATTTCTTGGTCATGATTTCGCCAATTTCAATTAATTGATTGATATAATCAATATAACCGCTGATTTGAACTTTTAATAATTCATTGGTCTGAACCCTTAATGACTCTTTCAACCTTCTTAAATACCCATCAATATCCAGTTTTCTTGATTGAATAACAATTTGCATAGGATGTTCCAGGGAATTTAAAAATTCCATATAACCAAAAATTAAAGCATTTTGCTCCTCTTCTGATTTTAAGGCAAAATTAACACTAGAGCACAAAATTACTGTTCTTAATGTTCCGTCTTTCAAAATAACTACATCCTCCCTGATTTCAGCTATGTCTAGATATTTTTGGGTTGGCGATTTGACTGCCATAAATTTTACTAAATGCTTAAATAAGATTTTTCACTAAATACACATAAAATTTAGTGTTTTTCGTGGTCAAAGTTTAGTGGTTCAGCTATCCAATTATTCCTCGCGATAAGCCCCGCCAGTGTTCACTACCAAAGATAAGCTTGAAAGCTTGGATGTGCCAATAACTGGCTTGGCAATAAATTCTTTTTTAATTTCTGCCTTTTCTATTGGCGGCAGGCTAGAAATTTCTTCTTTTCTCCAGATTCTTAGCATAGATCTTTTTAAGGTTTGCACCAAATTCAGAAAAAAATTATGGAAAGGCATGCCATTAATTTTAAAAAAAGCCACAATGGCAAAAATGCCGCTTATGGGTATGGCAATAATTAAAAAAGTATTAAAATAAAATAATTTATAAAAGATAAAATCCAGCATGCCTGCAATCATCATAATCAAAAACTGCCTGGTCGTAATCGGCCCGATTATTTTTGTTTCCACATCAATAAATTGCGGCACTAAAAAATGCGTTAAACTCTGCTGTTCTGGTTTTTCTTCGGCTGCCATAAATTTAATCCGCCCGCTTTGCCGAGGCAAGCCTGCGCGGAAATTTACAGAAATAAGTTTAAAATACTAAATTTACCTCTGCTTCGGCGGATTTCAATTACGCCGAAAATAATTAAGTGTTCCCATATTATAATAGGGATTTCAATACTTTAAGCTTTTATTTAACTCCATTATAGCTTTAAATTCAGCAAAAGTCAGGCTGGCATTTTCTGCTGTTATTTGTTCAATTGATTTGCCTTCTTTAAGGGATTGATTCATTATATCTGAATAAACTTTATAAAGCGGACTGCTTTTTAAGGCTTTGATGCCTTCAGCTTTTTTGGTCAATGACTCTTCTTCTAAAAGTTCTAACTTTGCCATTATTTTTTTGGCTGCTAAGCCTGGCTCTTTAGCTAAACGCCGGAAATCTTCAATTTTTAAAACTGCTAATTCATCAATTGGCCCGACTAATTGGCTAGTAAATTTTACATCCTCAACTCTGGGTCTGGTAACTGGCTCTGTTTTCCTTATCATGGGCTGCTTAATCTCAATTTTTGTTTCAGCTGGCGCAGCTTTTGAAACTGGTACTTGGGGCTCAAGCGGTGCTGGTGCAGGCATGGCTGGTTTTGGCTGGGCTGGAGGCGCTGGAGCCTTTGGTCCTGGGCTTGGCACAGGAACATCTGGCGGCTCAATTTCTTCTTTGCTTTCTAAAAATTCTTCTTTAACTGTTATCTCTCTTGCCAGCTCGCCTTGGACTTCTGGCACCCTTTCCCTTTCACCCAACTGCCTTTTGATAGCTTCCTTGGCAGCTAATTCCTGATAAGGTATATTTTTTTCTGCTAATAATTTATCAATAGTCACTTCTTGGCCAGTTGGCTTAACTTGAGGCTCTGCTGCTTTAGTGGCTTTGGCAGAAACATCAATTTCTTCTTCGCTAATTTCAGCTGGCATAGCCATTCCCTTTTTTTGTCCTGCTTCATAGTCAGCAATAATTTTACTTATATCAATTCTTTCTTTTTTGATTTCGTCTTTCTTGGCCAGCAGTAAATCTTGCAATTGATTAAAAACTGGTTCAGGCAATCCCACCCCGCCTATTTTATCTGATTTGGTCAAAACATCTCTTAATTCTGGCAAATCGCGAACCTCCTTGAGCCAGCTTAAAATCGCTTCGGTAAATCTTTTTTTAAAATTATCATCCTTTATTTGATAATTAAGCTTGGTTAAAAATTCTTGCATTAGCGCTTCGGGCTCAAATTTATGCGCAGAGCTGGCTTGTAAATTCTTTTTAATAAGTTCTAAATCTTCTTTTTTATCTAAAATTTGTATTTTTAAATCATAAGCCAAATCACAGGCTGTATTAAAATCAAGCCCCAATTCCTTAATAAATAAGTCGCTTAACTCTAAATCAGTTTTAGTGCCTAAAATTGCCTGAACCAAAAAATCAAAAACTTGCTCTGACTTTAATTCCAGTTTATATTTAGCTACTAGTTCATTAAATTTTTTTTCAAACTTACCCAAGCTAGCTGTTTTAGATTTTATATCAGCCATAATTAAATTATTTATAAAAATTTATCTTCTAGTTTCTTTTTTCTTAACCTTATAGCCTAAAGCCTCCATAGAATTGCCAAAGCCCCCTAAAGCTTTGTTAAATTCATCGTCATCTCTTGCGCTAGTTAAGGCATTTTTTAATTTAGTTAATTCCTGTTCTACTTTACTGGAATCAAAAGCATCTTCAGATAAAGCGCCTTTTTCAATTTCACTGTTAATCTGCGAAATTAAAGTATTTATCCCGAATTCAATTCTGCCAGCATCTTTCTTACCGCTTTTCCATTGTTTATTGGTTTCCTCACCGATTAATCTAATATTAACTGCCACTTTTTCTTTAACCTCTCTGGTTTTTTGTTCACGAGTTCTGATTTTGACTTCATTTTCAATTAAATAGTCTGCCATCTGACCTCTCCCCGCTTCATCCAAATTAGTAGTCCCCTCTAATCTTCTAACAATTATGTCGTGCCTTTCTCCTGCCTCCATACCTTCAGTCTTTTTTAAAATCTCGCCTGCTTGCGTATTAATGAATCTCATATTATCTCTAATCCCAGCAGGTGTTGCTGTTGGTAATAATTGCTTAAGTTTATTTTCAAGGCCGACAGTAACACCAGTTTTAGCTCTCTTTTCCCTAATTCTTACTTCTAAAGTTCCGCTGGCTTGTCCCTCGCCTCCTTCTAATTTCTGACCAATTGCATTAAACTGCGAGCTGGATTCAATAATAAGTTTTTGATATTTTTCTAGTTGATCCTCATCCATAGTATCCCTCACGTTATCAAGTTTTTTAATATTATCCATAGCCCCTAATTCAACCGCGCTTTTATCATGCAAGGAATTGTCAAATAAATTCTTATTAGCCGCGATTAAAGCTACTCTTTCATGATTATCAGCCATTAAAAATCTAGCTTTGACATTAATATTTTCCCGCGCTATTTTGTCTAATTTGCCGATTCTCGGGATTTGGTCTGTAAAGCCATTAACTTCGGCTACAGCATAATCTGGCGGATTTTGCATAATATCGCCCATATTTGCCTGTTTACCTGCCTCATTCAAATCACTTTCCGAAGCCGTGCCAATGCCTTTTCTGATTTCGCCCATCTTTTTATTCCTTATTTCAGTTGATCGGGCTAAAGCATAAAAATCTTGAGAATCAGCTTCTTTTCTTTCACCTCTGGCTAGTAAATTTGTGTATTTTGTTTCAGCAGTAATTAAATATTGCTGGGTCTCTGCTGGTAAATCTGTGAACGCCTTATCAAAATTACCTTGAGCATCTCTTTTAATTTTAAAAGTCCCGTCTTTTTCTTTTTTGGTAATTTTATTAAAATCAAGTCCGCTTAAATTAACTTTAGCTGTTTGAGCCCTACCTCTAGCCTGATCGCCTCTTTCTTCTAAGCCGCTTATATCTTCATATTCATTTGTTTCTTCATTATAAATCAAAGAAGAAAAAGCTTTTTTAATATGAGTCTTTTTTTCAGAGCGCTTTTCCATATCTTCCAAAAAGACCTGTTTTTCCCTGTCTCCCATTTCTGTCATAAAATTCATATTTTGCATATCTTCAATGTCTTTATATTTTAATTTACCGTTATCAGCTAGAGCAGTATAATACGCCTCCCACATCCTCGGATCCTGATTTTTAACTTTGGCTATCTTGCCTGTTTTTTTGCCTGTAACAGGGTCTATTTCCCTAACTAACTGATTTTCCATATTGGTTCTAATCTGTTCTGGATTTTCCCAGTTAATATCTGGCCTGATTTTTTTATAATTCTGCGCTTGTTCTGCTCTCATATTTCGTCTTTCTAATCCGCCAGCCACAACTGCTCTGCCTCTGGCTTCTAATTCTTTCCCATACTGCTCTCTGCCTTCTTTTGTCACAAGACGCGTCCACCTGCCCCTTTGGATTTTTTCTTTGGCGCCCGCTGCTAAACCTTCAGCATACGGCTTAATTGGCTTAAAAGGCGCAGTAGCTAAAGCCCCAGCCGCTTTTAGTGGTACTCTGACTACTGCTCGCGCGCCCCCATAAGCTGCTGTTCCCACCCTGGTCGCTGCCCTTTCCATCCTACCCACGGTCTGGTCTTTAATTTTACTGGCAGCGCTGGTAGCCAAACTTGCGCCAGCCACGCCCATTTTGCCTGCCTGACTCAACCCTGCCACCAGCATCACCACGCCAATTAAAATTGATAAAAGATTATCCATTTTCCCGCCTTGCATATCTTTAATGTTAGCTCCTTGTCTTTTTGATGCATCATAACCAGGCACCATTTGGTTAAAATTTAATTGAACCATGGTAACCAAAGAAAGCCAGAGGAAAAAAGCAATAAAAGGGCCAATAATGCAATAATTAAAAAATTCATTCCACCACTGCTGGGAATACTGGGCAATCTTGCCGCTTTCAAATGCCCAGGCAAAAAACGCCAAAGGCGAAAGCGTAACCAAAATCCATAAAGCAATCATTCTCAAAGCTAGCATAACGCAAAAAATTGTAACTACAATTAAAGCAACTATTACATAAATAAAGCCCAAGACTATACCACCTATGGCTAATAAACCATCTTGCCAAGACGTATCCCCTGTTCCTACGTTTAATTGCAGCCACTCTTGAACCTTCAATGCGTTAGTCATATTAGCACCAGTGATATCCTTGTAAGCATTGACAAAGGTAAGCATAATGACCTGAAAAAAATCAATGATTATGCCGCAGATTGTTTTGCTAAAATTGACCAAAACAGCCATAATTAGCAATCTGGCCAAAAGCCGGTTCCAGGGGTACTTTTCTATTTTTAAAACAGTGACAAAGGCAATAAAAAGCAAGCCCAGAACAAAAAACATATTGACCAAATCGCGTAAAACCACCCAGCCCTTATTGACATAGGGATTATCAATAAAATTATTATATTGGCTTATCCAGACCAGTACTTCCATCATTATAATTAAAATTTTGCCAAATAAAGCTATCAAAGCGCTACCTATGGTAGAAATAATTGAAACTGCATATTGGCCAACATTTGATAACAATTTAGACACCGTATCTGCGCCGGGAGCCGCTGGAGCTGGCGTAGGCGAAGTACCAGGTGCTGGTGATGTTGTCGGAGCTGGCGAGGTTTTGGGCGCAGGTGCTGGAGATGGCTGATCTGTTGGACCCTTTGTTTCAGCCGCCTGAACAACTGCTGGCGCCAAAATAACCAGTGCAACTAAAAACACCAGGCTTATTATCAAAAATAATCTTAAGATTTTCTTTTTGTCAGTGGATTTAAAATTTAAATTTTTAAACATAGCATTTTTAAAAATTAAGCTGGTGTCTTGCATTTGGCGGTATCTTCATCCCAAGTGCAAGTTGACGGACAAGTTGTTTTATCAAATGAAGCGCAGGATCTTTCACATTTACCAACCCAGTTGCAACCCGGATTTAATTCACAGCCAACTTGGTCATGCAATTGGCATAAATCAACCATAAAAGGATAAAATGTTAAACAAGCATAAGGCTGGTAATTATACAAATCGCCATAAAAATTCTGATAAATCTTGCTATAGAGAGGATTTAAAGTGTCAAATTCCAAACACATTCCTTCCAAACCACTAAATTCAGTGGTTTTTTCAATTGTATTGCAGGCAGTCGTGGTAAAACCGCTTACAGTTGTTTGGCAAGTATAGGGAACTGGACAAGCTCCGCCTTGCTGCTCAAGCGGAGAAGTGCAAATTTTATCTGTGCCAGTTGGGTGTTCTGCAGTTCTCGTTGCACCAGAAGGGAAAAAAGTTGTAAAACCAGTTGCTTCTGCTCTTTCATAAAAACAGCCATTGCCAATAGACTGTAAAGAAGATGACCGGCTATACAAGACTTTTAAATTTTCATAACCTTTTTCTTCAGACAAAGCAAAGGGCAGGGGTGCATCAGCAGCAGGGAAAATTTTACAAATCGGTTCTGTATAGCGTTTATCAAACACTTCTGTCAAATTATTAAGTTGAGGGTATGTTTTAAACTGGCTGTCCTGATTTAATTCAATTTCTGTTTCCAAAGGCAAACGGTCAGGAATACTATAACCTGAATAATCACCTGCCCGCCATTGAGTCAAACGACTAAGCCCTCCGCTGCCAAAACGATAAATATAACCTTTTTGATTCTCAAAATCATTAATTCTTTTTATTTCTAAAGGGGCGTTATCAAGGTCATAACGGACATTATCCTTTTTGGCTGCAAATTTTACGCAAGAACCAGCTTCTTCTTTTGTGCATAAATCCGTGGCTGAACAGAGATTATCGTCCCAAGTATTAAAATTTCCCCAGGTATAACCATAACCTTCACAATCTATCTTGGTTGTATAAGTAGTATTTGAACAATTTTCTGAGTTTTGACAATCAGCTTTTGTTTTATAATTAGGATCACTGCAATGACCAGTGCAAATTGCCCATTCCTCGCAATTACGGTCATTTTTAATTTTAATTATTTCAAAAGTATCCTTGTCAGTATTTAAAAACCGGATACAGCCCGCATCCCAATTAATTGCTGTGCAAGTAGAACGATCTAAATTCTTACCTTCATCAATGACAAAATAGCTGTCTTCTGTATTATCTTTTATTTCTACTTGATCATAGAGAATGTAAGAATCCGGACAATTCTGATTTAGCGGCGCATTTAATATCAATTCAAAATCCTGTAATAAATGAAATTCTTGCCAGGTATTTATAGGTACTGTTTCACAGCTTGCTTTATCTTTATATAGCGTATTTGAACATCTACCGACGGGCACGGTGTATAAATATTGAACTTTTTTCCAGTCATTTTCTGCAGTATATTCAATACGTGGCGGCTTGGGAGCAGCAGTCCAAGTTTTATTGTTTAGTTCGCATTCTTCTTTAGTTTTATAATCAGGAACAGCACAATATCCATCTAAAGAATTAAATTCAAAGGAAGCGCCAGGCAAAGGACAATTATCACCTCTACCTCTAGCTTCTTCTGGGACTTTGTAATAGAAAGAAAGCTTATATGTTTTACCCTTTTCTAAACGAGGAATTACCTGGCTAAAACCATAAATTTGCCCGCTAGAGTCTATATTTGTTCTCTTAATCAATTGTAAAGCCTTGTTACCCTCCCTTGCCCCATTAGTCATGACTCTATAAGTTCCAACCAATTCAGGCGCATTAGTTGTCCAAGGAATCAAGGCCCCTTCTTTTATGAATTCAAATCCGCCATTTGCCACAAAATTCGGGTTGACATCAATGAATTCTGTACAGCCACTCCATCTGCCATCGCATATGCCAACATAGCCTTTATATTTATTAGCTTCAGAAACCTTATAAATACTAAAAGGATAAGCTAAACAGTCATCGTGCCAAGTACCTCCTTTTGACAGGCAGTCTTGCTGATTTGGGCTACTTCCATTATTGCACCAGCCCCATTCGCCATTTCTCTCCGAACAGATTCCCTCGTCTTTTACATCATTTAAAATTACAGAGCATTGATTATATTTAACGCTCCAGGCAACGCCTTTATCAGCAGTGCAATCAATTTGGCTATAAGCTAAACCGCCGCAACCTAAAACTGTATTGCCCTTTTTAAACCAACCCTTAACATTTTGCCCATTAACCAATCCTTGTTTAAATTCGCAAAGTTTGGTTGGTTCAATTTTGTAATATTCAAACGCACCTGTATCATTAATCAATTCAGTGCAGCCCAAAGCTTCATCATTACACATAATTGCATTGGGCACGTCTATATATTTATCAGGGTCATTTTTTATGTAAGTATCTTCAAAGTTCAAAGCGCCTGTTTCTTCATAAACTGGCAGACCTAATTTCTGACAGCCTTTATTATCCTTTGGACAGCTAAAATTGTTATCTAAAACAAAAGTAAATAATTCATCTTTGGGCACTTCATAGTCATCTAAAATGGTGACGTTTTCTCTATTAAGAAGCTGCTGATTTGGATTAATTGAATTTTTGGTATCAACTAAAATTTGGCAGCCTACCGCACTATTTCGGCATAAACCTGTAAAAGATTTGAGGTTGTGAGTTTGATTTAATGTGTCAAGATACGCTTGACAACCCAGCATAGCACCCTCTTCTGGAGCGCCATAAAAATTTTGATCACAGCTGGTTGGGGTAATCCAGCTATTTTTAACCACATAAACATTATCTTTAACAACTTTTAAAGTAATATTGTCCAAATATATTTTACTGCCAAGATCACTGAAAATTAAACTATTATTTGCTGTAACATCCCAATCAATATAAACTGGACCTAAATTGAAATTCTGCCAATTTGTACTCAATTTAACTTTTCGACTTTCTAAAGTAGCGAAAGCAGCATTATCAGAAGCAGTGCTAAATTTTACTGCCATTATATCTTCTGTAGGACTTGCAGTTTTAGCCCAGAAAGACAAGGTATATAAATTGCCTTTTTGAATATCAACAAATTTATGGATGCTATCAGTTGTTTCCGGCACATATAAAGAATGACCGCCGACAATGATTGATTCACCAACCTTGGCCAAATTTCCCGTATTTGTGCCTTCTATCCCAGAATACCAATCCAATGCCTGATTACTCTCAAAATTATCAAATACTTGGACATAAATATTATTGCCGCGATTACCAATATAAGCACGGCAACCATTGGTTTCGGCCCGGCAAGTAATTCCTTCTTTGGGGATAGCATCATAAAGACAAGCGCTAATATCAGCTTGCCAGCGGCCGTTAGTTGCTTCACAATTTGGCTGGGTAGATTCAGTTTTTCTATAAGGATGGCAATCTTCAGATACTGTTATGGTGGTTCTGATGTCACGATAATATTCTTTGCCATCGCTATCAAAAAATTTAATACAATTTAAATCCTCTACCCCTAAAGTTAGACCGCAATCGCCGCTATTATCAATGGTTTTGGGCGCGCCAGTTGTCTGATCACTCTGGAATTCGTATTTAACTACTTGGGGCGGACCACTTGCTGAACTTTGCCAAGTGAAAAAAGTTTTTTCTCCCAAGCCCAAATTCGGCTTAATACACTGCCTCAAATAAGAATAATATTCAATGCCCTCTCCTCCTCTAGCCACTTCATCCAAATTAGTAAATTGCGAGCAACCGACTTCATCCAAGAAACAAGAAGTGGCGGTTGAAGCTATAAAATTATTAAATAAGGGTTCTGGCTCTGGTTCATATAAAGTAGGCTCTTGTTTATAAGTCTGATAACCCACGCATTCAGCCGGGCAATAATCAGTCAGACTGACAACCCCTGGAATTTGCGGGTCGCCATTTAAAGGTGTAAAAATTTGGCAGCCAACTTCTTCTGGTTCGCAAACTTTCATAAAATTTTTGCAGGTAGGATAGTCCGGACCGTATTTATAACAAACTCCTGTTTTATTAGGTATAAAAACACCTACGCCGCTGGCTGGCTGGTCCCAATAGCCATTGGCTGTTTCGCATTTGGCTTTACTGTCATAAGTTAAAGGATCTAAAACAGGCGGCGGATCATTCTGACCATAACCATGACAATTTAAGCTTTCGTTTGGCTTTTTATAATAGACTTTATTATTCAATTCATAATCCTGAAAAGGCTGGACAAAATTAAGGCTTCTGACCTGGTCCAAGGAATTAATTGACAGACCTGCAGCATCTAAATAAACAATGCCGCCCGGAATGTAAGGTAAATTTAAGCGTACTTCTAAATCATTGCCAGCATTAGCTGTAATCAAAGTGCTTGAATATTGTGAATAATATTGATTTAAATATAAGTTGTTACTATTAATTTCATTTTCTCCGCCGACTAGGCTTAATATAATTGGCTGGCTTAAAGCTAAATTGGCTTTTAAATATGCGGTGGCCGTATAAACATCGCCTGCTTTGGTTAAAACATTATTGTCAGAAAATTTACTTTTATAAATCAATCTTAATCCCTGCCCCTGGTTTATATCTCCTATCCTTATTTGCAGTTTTGCCACACCCCTTTCAGTATCAAGGCCATTTTTCGAAACTTCAGCCAGATCAGTAAAGGGTCCCTCGCCTCGCCAGGTGCCTAAAAGCCCCTGGCATTGTTTTTTAGTAGAACCATATAATTTTGCGCCCTGACAATACTGAATCCAACTGCCCTTATTATATTCGCAATCAGTTTGATTTGTTAATTCAGTCACGACCTGACCGCCTTTCTGGCATTCTGATTGCCAAATGCCTTTATTGGCCAAACATTCTGTTTGTTCTAATTTGGGATTTTCGCAAAGATTATATTTTAAAACACTGGTTAAGCAATATTCTTTATATTGACCGGAATGATTAGTGCAGTCATTTAAATCCGCTGCCATATTAATAGCGCCCAAACAATGAATCCATTTTGCATTATTGTTTTGACAATCAGCTTCTGTCACAGAAGTATTATCAGTACATCTTCCATTGCCAAACCATTGCCCATTGTTAGCTAAACATAAACTTTGACCATTGACTGGATCATTATAATCGTAATTTAAGCAAGTTTTAATATAGCCGCAATTGTCTAGTCTAAAACAGCCCTCGGTCTTTTGATTTAAAATTTTACAGGCATTTTCATTAATTAAAGACTGGCCTGCGCCCACTTCTTGCTGCAATAACAAATCCCAATCTGCTGGAAATTTATTTTCCTCTGTGTATTCAAAGCTTGAATCGGCTAACAAATTGTTGGCTGGGTCGCGGTAGATAAAAAATTCATTACACCCTTCGTTTTCATTGGCGCAATTTTCAGCATATCTGTTTAAATAAATCCTTTCGGCTTGGCAAGCCATTTCATCAGCCAGCCAGGTGCCCCCAGCAAATTTACAAGTGTCAGCATCAAGCAGACTCGCAAAATCTTTCCAAATATCATTTTTGCCCGTTTTAGTTAAATACCAATTGCAGCCGGCATTTTGCGGCCCGCAAATTTCACTGCCGCTTAAAGTATTTTTCAAATAAGCTACGGCAGTCATTCCTTCTGGCTTTCTCTGCCTGTAAAGCCGGCAGCTATTAAAATCAGCCGGGCAAGTATTGACTCCAAATTGCCAAACATTTTTTTCTTTGACACAAAAACCATATTGTTCACTTGGACAGCCGCCCTTGCCGTCTTCCTCTAAACAGCTGGCAAAATCCGGGCAACTGGCATATTTTATGCCCATCTGACTTGTCTGTAAAATTTCGCCATATGGCTCGCCTTCGGTTTGGGTAGCACATTTAGTGACTGGTATTTTTAAAATCCAGTTGGGATTGACTAAATTGCAAAAAGCCGATTCTTGATCATCAAAATCACCGCAGATTCCCGTGCCAATTTTATCATAGCCATTAACCACATCTGCCAAAGTGGCATTGACCACCTCGTTTAGTTTGTTTTTATTATAGTTTTGTATATCCTCTAGAGTCTTTTCTCCCTCTGTATATGGCTTGAATAAACAATTTTTTAATTTTTGGGTCACAAAGGGCTTTGAAAAATTAGAATACCCTTCATGATTGTCTGTTGTAATATCTTCAAAATTTGCATAATCAGGCTGGTTATCTCCATTTTCATCATAAGTTTTTCTAAAATTACAATCGCGTACCAATTCAGCGGCTAATTCTAAACCCAAAGGCACGACCCGGGCTTTTCTTAATTTTTTAATATTGGCTAAATTATAAGTTCCTGATTCTTCAGTTTCACTCCAGGAAAAAGTATAAGAACCAATTAGCCTGCCCTTATCCATTGCCTGCCTAATCGTCTGCTTATCATTGATTGCTAAAGCAAATTTTGCATCAATCACATTATTATAAAGATTTGGTTTCATTTCGCCAGCAATCCTCAATTGGAAATCACTTAAAAGATTCATGTCTTTCAAAGAAAAATTGAGAGTAAACTGCTGCGCCAATTTTTCAACATAACTTTGGACGCCTTCAACACTCACCATCTTTTGAGCATAATAGTTAGCTTCAGTCCCCGGAGCTTGTTCTTCTATTTGCAGCTCTGCAGCAACTTCGGGAGGAAGGTCCTCAAGCTTCGGCAATTTTTTTATAGATTCTTCTTCCTGCATAGCATTGGCTAAAGATTCTAAAAGTCTTCTCATAAATTCATTCCAGAGAGTCTGCATAAAGACGCCCATAGCATCAGCAATAATACTCTTTGTATATACAGAAGCAGCATCTTTTTTGGGATTTAAATCTTCAACAGCCTTCGCATGCAATAATGAGGCTGGTGTATTAACAAATTCGGAAATTTTTTCCGTAACTGATTTCCAACCCTGATTAATAGTTGCCTGCAACTGACGATTTAAAAAAGCGCTTAAGCCTTCATTAGTCATGGCTTCATACATGGTTTTATAGGTATTGTATTGGTTAGCCTCGGGATCAAAAAGTCCGCGCGCCAGCTCTGCGCTATAAGCCGCGCCACCTTCAAAATTTTCTGGCACAAATTGCTTATTAATCTGGGTTTTTAAATAATCAAAGCCGCTTTTAATTGAAGTGGCAGTATTAACAACATAAGCCACTTTCTCTTTAGCATAAGTTTCAAAAACACCGACTTCGGTTGCATTCCCACTTTGGGAAACTGGCGGCGGAAATGATAGACCTAATTCATTTACCCATACTTCACAGCCAGCCGAGATTAATGCCTCACGAGTTTTATTCTGGCAAGGACCAAATAAAACTACGGGGTCTTGATCAGATGTCCAATTATACTGATCAACCTTTTTTAACCAGGCTGCTTTTATTTGACTTATATTTTCAGGCAAAATTACATAGGAACCGACAGACAATTGGACTGATTGAGTAGTTTTAGCAGCACTGGCCATTTTATCTGCATCACTTGATAAATCTTGGGTTATCACAGATAATCCTGCGACAGTGTTTTCCAGGTCTTGCTGGGTTATGGATTTTTCTGAACACTTAATTTTTACGCTGTCAATTCCCACTATTTTATAGGCTGACATGTCAGAACAACTCCCAAGACTTAGGTAAGGCAGCAAAATTTTGTCATAAATCTGCAAGGTTTCATCAATACTTATTTGCGTCTTCAATTTTTCAGTATTTTGGTTAAATTCGCCGCCTGGGGAAATATTGTAATTTAAAGTTAAAAATTGACCCTTGCCTATTTCCTCCCAATGATCAGTTAATTGTTGCCAAGTACAACTGGGCTTATAACCTTTATAATCCGGGAACATTGGTATTGATAAGGCTAAATTAATGCTTAAACGAGGATCAAAGGTACAAATATTTATCCCTGTTATATCTTTAATAAAATTAACCACCATATCAGTAATGGCTCCTTTAGCATAATCTTCAATAAATGAATTAAAATTGGTAATCCACTGCGGTCCTCCGCCCTTTGCTCCGCTGGCAATCCAAGTCGCTGTCTGCTGGGCAATTGTATTTAATAAAGTTCCTAAAATATTTTTGAAAAAAACTGCTTTTAGTTCATCCAAAAAACCAGTTATAAACCGGTCGGTCTTGGACGGCACATCTGTTACAATAATGCCAACCGGCGGCGCTTCAGCGACACCTTTTTGAGCTTTGGCTTGAGGAATTGCCAATATTAAAAAACTGTAAAAACTGCTCAAAACAAAAATTACAGTAATAAAAAACATTGTTGCTTTTTGCCTTTTTGTTTTACTCAAGTTATGCATGGAATAATACCTGCTAAATTATTAATAATTTTATCCCTTTCATTGGTAAGTATTAAGCGTTTGCAAAAATAGATTTTTTAAAGTCTGATCATTAATTTTATCAAGCTGGCTTTTGTCTATACCGCGCTTGATCAGTTCCTCCCTGATTTGAGCCGGAGTTAAATTTTTTAAGCTTTCCAGTGTTTGAGTCTTTTCTTCAGAGTTTAAAGCGTTTAAATCTTGCGCTTGCAGTCCGCCGCTTCTTACCTGGTCAAGGATACTTTGTAATTGCGGGTCATCAAGGCCTAAATCTTTTAATGTCATCTCGCCGGATAAAAGTTTAGCTTCCAAATCAGCCATACTATTGGCATCTAAACTGCCCAATGGCAGATTAATTTTTGCAGAGTTAGTATTGGCTAAATTTTGATTCTGATTTGCAGTTATATTTAAATTTGCATTGCTTACATTTGTCCATTCTGCGCCAGTGCCTGAACAATCTTGGCCTTCTGGACAATTAGGATTTGTACCATTTAAAATCTCTTGTTTATCTAATATCCCATCGCTGTCAGTATCTTCCAGATAAGGACTGGTATGATAAATATAAATTTCAGTATAATCATCCACGCCGTCCAGATCACTATCCTGGCTTTTTAATTTAATCAAATCAATTTTATTTGTATTAGCAGTATTTAAATTGAGCAAGCCGTATTTGGCTCTTAAATTTCCCCTTAATTCCCGCAAATAACTGTCTGATAATGGCTCTTCAATATGGGATTTAAATTGTAAATAGCCCAAAACTAAAGCTGAAATAGTGATTAAAATCAAAAAAAACAGGAAAAACTTCTCCATGGGAGTTCTTTCTATTTTGCTGGCAAACTTTTCAGTCTTTTCTTCAAAAAAATCTTTGATTTTTTCTTGTCCTAAAGCCATGAAGCTTTATTTTATTATACCTAAAAATTCAATTTGAGCTGTCGCTAAATCCTCTGCAATTATTATACCATAAAGTTTGCTATTAAACCATAAAATAGCTGTATAGAAAAACCCAGTTTTGTAAAGTTAATTCTTGGGCCCTGATTTTTTCGTTTAGGTTAGCTAATTTAAGTGCTTTTTTAACCTCATTTTTGCTTAATTTTAAACCAGCAGCCAGGTTGTTTTGCAATTGTTTTCTTGGCGAACTATAGCCAAATTTTACTATTTGCCAAAAATTTTTCTCATCAAACTTACCTTTTTCCCCTAAAAATTTTACTATTTCAGGCGCAAAAAATTGCGGCCAAAGTCTTATTTTTAAAATCGCAGAATCAACCTCGGGCTGGGGATAAAAATTTGACTTGGCTACATAATCAATGATTTTTATCTGGCCATAAACCTGGACTGATAAACTTAATAAACTCATTTGCCCAGGCTTGGCTGCAATTTTTTGCGCCACCTCCTTTTGCACCAAAATAACCATTTCTTTGGGCTTGGGTTTGTAAGTTAAAAACTTTTTTATTATTGGCTTAGTAATCGCATAGGGCAAATTTGCCACAACTTTATAGCCAGCATTTTGACAATTTAACAATTTAACAATTCCCTCATTTTTAATTTTTAAAATATCATTTTCCAAAATTATTAAATTCTTTGCGCCTTTAAATTTTTTCCTAATAAAAAAAACTAGATTTTTATCTAGTTCAACAGCTAAAACTTTTTGGCAGGTTTTAAGTAATTCTTCAGTCAAAATTCCAAATCCTGGCCCGATCTCCAAAATGCAATCTTCTTTTTTTAAATCAGCTGCTTCAATTATTTTCTTAATAACATTTTGACTGATTAAAAAATTCTGGCCCTTGCCTTTGCTTGGCTTGATACCATATTGATGTAATAAATATTTTATTTCATTAAGTAACATTTTATAAAAGTCAAATGACAAAACTCAAAAGACAAAATAATAATAAAATTAAAAATCCAAAATCTAAAATTTTATTATTTTATATTTTAGTTTTGACTTTTTTTTGTGATTTGTCATTTGTTTTTTGAATTTCTAAGATTGCCTGTCTTTCTCATCTTCTTTTTTAAGAGCGATTGCTCTCACAATCTTAGTTACATCTTTATCAATTTTATCCAAGCGAACCAAAACTCTGAAAACCAGATAAAAAAGAATTAAAATTGAAAGATAAATGACCAAATCAACTCCGCGGCCAACTCCCACTAAATTAGCCACCAAAGAAGTGGTTTCTGGCAAAATCACGACAAAACCGACCATAAACCAAAAAATAGTCCATAAAACAAATTCCTGCAAAGAAATAATTTTGTCTTTATAGCGCAAAGCAACCTTAATCACAGCGTAAATTATAAAGAGTAATATAAATATCTGGATGAGCATACTTTGTATATTAGTTTATTGGGTTATTAGTATATTGGTAATATGACAATTTATTTTATTGCTAAAATATACTTCCTTTCCCTAATTACCAAACATACTAATCTACTAATAACCAATTATTTTTTAAATATTCTGGCAAAAATTAAATCCCGAATTATTCTAAAGCCGCTGGAAAATCTTTGGCCATACTGATTATAAACAATCTCCACTGGCACTTCAGCATATTTTAAATCATTAGCCCTGACCTGATCCAAAATTTCTGTCGCATGAGCCATGCCATCCTGGCTAATTTTAATTGCCCAAGCAGCCTTATCTGAAAGCGCCCGAAAACCATTATGCGCATCGCTTAATTTAATGCCTGTAAAAAACCAGTTAAACAAAATTGCTGGTTTTAAAATAAAATATTTTTTTGTCCAGGGAATTTTTGATTTCTTTTCCATAAAACGCGAGCCAAAAACTATTTCTGCCTGCTCGTCCAAAATCGGCGTAATAATGCGGTAAATATCTTTAGCTAACATCTGGCCATCAGCATCAAAATGCACGATTATCTTAGCGCCTTGGCTTAAAGCAAATTCAGTGCCAGTCTGCAAGGCCGCCCCTTGCCCACGATTAACTAAATGATTTAACAAATAACAATTTAACAATGTAACAATTTCACTTGTTCGATCAGTTGAAGCATCATTGACAACTACAATATTAGGCGTCAATTCTTGCAAACTTTTGATAACGCCAAAAATATTATCTTGTTCATTGTGGGCTGGAACAACTATCCAGATGTCTTTGTTTAACATAAATTTTTTAAATATGGGCGAAAACGCCCTTTGATTTTACAGGCCACTTTAGTGGCCGTTTGAATTGGGTAAATCGCGGACTATCACGAAGTGATCCCTTTGGGAAAGTCCGCTATAATGTTTAGGGCGTTTTCGCCCCACCAAATTTCATATATTCAGAATTCAGCTTTCAGAATTCATTACGTTTTCATTTTTAAATATGCTTCCACAAACTCTTCCAATCTCCCGTCCAAAACCGCATCCACATCAGCTGTCTCAAAATTTGTGCGGTGGTCTTTGACCAAATGATAGGGCTGAAAAACATAGGAACGAATCTGATTGCCCCAGATAGCTTCAGTAAATTCGCCGCGCAACTGCTTTTTCTCCGCTTCAATTTTTGTCTCAGCTAGTTTTTGCAGTTTTGATTTTAAAATTCTCAAAGCCCGTTCTTTGTTTTGCGCTTGGGAACGCTCGCTTTGGCAAGCCACGGCAATTTTTGTAGGCAAATGAGTAATCCTGACAGCTGTTTCAGTTTTCTGCACATTTTGTCCGCCATGGCCAGAAGCCCTAAAGGTGTCAATCTTTAAATCTTCTGGCTTAATTTCCAAATCAATATCTTCTTCAATTTCAGGAATTATTTCTACCAAAGCAAAAGAGGTGTGCCGCATGGCTTCTGCATCAAAAGGCGAAATGCGCACTAAACGATGCACCCCATTTTCAGATTTTAAATTGCCATAAGCATAATTTCCGATTATTTCAATTGTTATGCTCTTAATCCCAGCTTCAGAACCCATGTTCTGGTCCAAAATTTCAGTTTTAAAACCTTTTTTATCACAAAATCTCAAATACATTCTCATCAAAATCTGCGCCCAGTCCTGAGCATCAACACCGCCCGTACCCGCATGAATTGCCAAAATCGCATTATTCTTATCGTGTTTATCGCGGAACAAAAAATAAAATTCCAATTCAGCAAATTTTTTTTGCAATTCATTATATTTTTTTTCAATTTCTTCCCTTAAATTTACTGTCTGATCTTTTTCATCCAATTTTGCCATTTCCAATGTCTCGTCTATTTCTTTTTTTATTTTTTGCCAAGTGGCAATTTCATCTTTTAAGTAGCTAACTTTCTGGCTGATATTTTTGGCTTTGGCCTGGTCAAACCAAAAAGTTGGCTTCCCCATTATTCCTTCTAATTTCTGGACTTCTTTAATTTTTTCATCAAGGTCAAAGAAATCTCCAGGACTCAGAGATTTTTGCTTTCAATTCTTCGAGTTTAGTAATTAAATTTGCTTCTTTCATATAGCTAAATTCTAACAAAAAAATAGGGGTTTGCCAAGCTCTAAAAACTAAAAAAACAGCCCACTATTTTCTAATGAGCTGCTTTAAATAAATAAATTACTTTTAACCGCGTTTTTTCTTTAAACTTGGATGGCGCATTGCCCCGCCTAAACTTGAGGCTGGTGAACCGCATAAATGCGCTAAATACACTTCCGGATCATCATCTTCATAAACGCCGCCATCCTCAACAATTGGCTGTTCAGTAAAATCAAAGCTTTTTCCCAAAAGATCTCTTGATCCTCTTTGCCCAGTCTTTTGAAATGTTCCGCCAAGAGACTCTAAGGTTATAAAATTTGGCCTGCCTGGCATTTTTGTTCTCATTTTTCCCTCCTTTTTGTTTAAGCTGATTAATAATCTTTACATATTTTAAAAGTTTTGTCAATAACTAAAAAATTCAATCTTTTCTTTCTTCTAATTTCACTTTAAGTGTCTTTTCTTCTCCTTTATGCAATATTTTTAATTCTACCTCCTCACCTGGCGCATATTTAGCCAGCATGCGGGCCAAAGAATGGTTTTCATCAATTTTTTCTCCATTTAATTCTAAAATTATATCATTTTCCACTAAACCAGCTTTGTCTGCTGGCGAACCTGGCACAACAGCTATTTCATTAGCATTCTCACCTCTGGCTATTAAAGCGCCATAATCAACTGACAATTTATTAGCTTCGGCAATCTGCTTATTGATAATCACATAACGCACGCCCAAAAATGGCCGCACAATTTTGCCATTTTTTTGGATGCTTTCAATCACCTGCTTGGCTTCATTAATTGGTATGGCAAAGCCAATCAATTGGCCAGCTTGGGAAATGGCAGTATTAATGCCAATAACTTGTCCCTGCAAATTTAATAGCGGTCCGCCTGAATTGCCTGGATTAATAGCTGCATCAGTCTGAATTGCCTCTTCCAAAACTTCGCTTAAACCAGGTCCGCCTGCCTCAACCCGGCGGTGAATGCCGCTCACAACGCCGCGAGTCACTGTATTCCTATATTCTGATAGCGTATTACCAATAGCAATAACTGTTTGGCCTATTTCAATCTGATCAGAATCACCCAAAATTAAGGGCACTAAATTTTTAGCTTCAATTTTAATTACTGCCAAATCATTAATCGGGTCTTTACCCAGGACCTTGGCTGGATATTTTTGACCGTCATTAGTTAAGACTTCGTATTCAGCTTCCTCATCCATGACCACGTGTTTATTGGTTAAGATCAAGCCGTCAGAGGAAACCACAAAGCCAGACCCGCCGCCGATTTCCTGCTTCTGGGTCTTTGGCTCTGCAGGCGTACTTGGTTGCGGCGCTTCAAATTTGAATTCAAATGGCCAGCCCTGAAAAAAATCATTCAAATCAGGGGCATTAGAAACAGTACTGACATTTTTGGAAATAATAATGCTGACTACTGATGGTTTTGCTTTTTTAACCACATCAATGGTTGCCGCATCCAAATTAAAGCCGACGTTTTGATTATTTTCTCCCAAAGTTGTAGGTGACTCATTCCCAATTTGGCTAATTTCTTTTTGGACTTGTTTAAGGCCTAACAAATTGCCAAATTTATCAGAATTTTTGTAAATTAAAAAAGTTGTGGCGCTGCCAGCTAAACCGCCAAAAATTAAGCTTAAAATAATCACTAAAATTATTAATTTTTGAGAAAAATTTTTCTCTGTTTTTTTAGGTTCTTGAAATAGCATAAAATATTTCTCCAATTAAAGACAGGAAAAATCTAATTCTTCCTGTCCTTAAAAATAAAAAATTAAAATTAAAATGAGGTTTCTTCTTTTTTTTCTTCTGCTTCTGGCTCGATTGTTTCAGGAGCTGATGTTTTTTCTTCTTTTGCTAAAGGCCCTGTTGTCACTGGCTCTTCAGTACATTTATTGCAAATTTCTGGATCTCTATCAGAAGGTTTAATGTTCATTAACTTGCCAATTGTTTTGTACAAAAACCCTTCCAAAGGGGCCCCGCATTTTTTGCATTTTTTCATAAAAATTCTTTCTTAATTAGCTAAAACCTTTAAGATTTTAACTAAATTACTAATCTAAATTAAAAGCGATAAAGATAGCTTTTAAAATCAGCTATTTTATCCCCCTTAATTTTTATACCCTCATTTTGCAACAATTTTATTTTTTTGGCAAGCCCCAAGAGATAATCGCCAAATTGACCATTACTTTTAACCACCCGATGACAGGGAATTTTATTTATATTTAGATTTTTAGGTACAGCATTACCTACAGCCCGCGCCAAATGCCCATCACCTATTTTTAACGCTATAATCTTGTAAGTTGTTACTTTACCCTTGGGAATTTGGCTAACCAAAGATAAAATCTTCTTTTCTAATTTGGTCATTTTAGTTCCTGATTTGGCAATTTTTAACATATTTTAAAGCGCTTTGCCTTAATTTCTCCAATTCAGGCTTGGTAAAAGCTCTCTCTTTTTTAAAACTCAAATCTAAGGTCTTGGCATTTTGAAAATTCTGTAAAAAATAATTGTTTGCGCCTGCAATCATTTTGGCAATTTTTTCAATTTCAGCCTCATTATGGAATTTAGGCAAAACCGTTGTTCTAAATTCATAAGGCAAGCCGCTAGCCATAATTATTTTAATGCTTTCTTTAATATTTTTAAAATCTGATTTTAAGCCAGTAACTTTTTCATAATTATCAATGGCAGCTTTGATGTCCATGGCCAGATAATCCACTAATTTTTGGACAATTAATTCTTTCAGTAAAAGGGAATTAAAGCCATTGGTGTCTAGTTTAATTAAATAGCCCAAATCCTTTATTTTGGCCAAAAAATCCGCCAACCCTTCCTGCAATAATGGCTCCCCGCCACCCAGACAGACTGCTTCTAAAACGCCCTGCCTTTTTTTTAAAAATGACAAAATTTCCTGGCTAGAAATAAATTCAGTCCCTGGTTTTATTTCCACCAAATCAGGATTATGGCAAAAACCACAGCGAAAATTACAGCCAGCAAAAAAAATAGTGGCTGCGATTTTGCCAGGATAATCAAGTAAAGTCAATTTTTGCAAACCGCCGATCTTTAACATATGTTACATATCTACAGATTTCTACGAATACTACGGATAATTTCCTGGGTTAACTATTTGTAGATCTGTAGTATATTCGCCTGCCCGCCATAGCTCGAAGAGCGGAGGCGGGTAGATTCGTATCCTTATTTTAATTAAAAAAACCAGTCTAGGCAAGCGATTGTACAGTTAACTCATAAAAGTACCAAGGGCTGACACCTTTATGGGTTAACTGTACCCAAAATATTACTGCGCAGACTGGTTTTGGCTTTAAAGAACTATTTTTCCTCCTTTAATTAAGGAACCATTACCCGGCTAGCTGCTTATTGTACTCTTTGCGTTCAGCAAATTCTGCTCTTTTTCCCTTATTCCATTGATTCACAGGGCGGATGTAGCCAACTACCCGGGAATACACCTCGCAAGGTGTTCTTTGCAATTTTGTGTTCATAAAAACATCCCCTGTTGCTGTCTATTCTTAAAATAGGCAGCTTTATTTAAATATTTTTATTAACTATGAGAACTGCTAACACCAGCTTTTTCCGCATACCCAATTTCAGCATCGCATTTGGGACAGAAAAAATGTTCTCCCTCAAGATAACCATGGACTGGGCAAACTGAAAAAGTCGGTGTAATTGTATAATACGGCAAATGATAATTTTCTGCAATCTTTTTAACCAATTTTTTGGTTGCTTCAATAGACGGCATTCTCTCGCCAATAAACCCGTGCAGGACTGTACCTCCAGTATAACGCGTTTGCAGGTCATCTTGCAAATCCAAGGCCTCAAAAATATCATCAGTATAATCAACTGGCAAATGAGATGAATTAGTGTAATAAGGATCAGCCCCGTTTTCACGATAAGCTTTTTCATTCGCGCAAATAATATCAGGGTACTTCTGCTTATCAGCTTTGGCAAAGCGGTAAGCAGTGCCTTCAGCTGGCGTAGCTTCCAAATTATATAAATTATTTGCTTCCAATTGATAATCCATCAGCTTTTCTCTCATAAAGTCCAAAACTTCTCTGGCAAACTGGTGACCTTCTTCAGTGGTCAAATCTTTGCCTAATAAATTCAGGACTGCTTCATTCATACCATTAATGCCAATAGTATTAAAATGATTTTTCCAGTACTCGCCAAATTTACTTTTAATATCCTGCAAATAATAGCGTGAGTAAGGATACAGCCCTTCATCTGTGAATTTTTCTACCACCTTGCGTTTAACATCCAAACTTTCTTTAGAAATTATCATCATTTTTTCTAATTTAGCAAGAAATTCATTTTTATCTTTGGCTAAATAACCCAAGCGCGGCAAATTAATCGTGACCACACCAATTGAACCTGTTAAAGGATTGGCTGCAAAAAGCCCGCCGCCTCTTTTCCTTAATTCCCTATTGTCTAATCTTAAACGACAGCACATGGAACGCGCATCTTCTGGCTTCATATCACTATTTATAAAATTAGAAAAGTACGGAATGCCATATTTGGCTGTCATTTCCATGATTTTATCAACCACTTCATTGTCCCAATTAAAATCTTTGGTAATATTGTAAGTTGGGATAGGAAAAGTAAAAACGCGGCCACTGGCATCGCCAGCTGTCATGACTTCAGTAAAAGCAATATTAATCATATCCATTTCTTTCTGAAACTCTTTATAAGTTTTATCCTGAAATTTACCGCCAATTACCACTGGTTCATCTTTCATCATGTCAGGAATTACTAAATCCATTGTGATATTGGTAAAGGGCGTCTGAAAGCCAACACGTGTTGGCACATTCATATTGAATAAAAATTCCTGAATGCACTGTTTAACATCTGG
>Ga0315277_10000276_pt1 | contig 85412 bp, 80 predicted proteins | sample YL17G05_15_MG_FD_203695 | JGI IMG/M metagenome (GOLD analysis project Ga0315277, IMG submission 203695) | Sediment microbial communities from Yellowstone Lake, YNP, Wyoming, USA - YL17G05_15 | ecosystem: Environmental > Aquatic > Freshwater > Lake > Sediment | place: USA: Wyoming | collected...
ATTTACCTGTAACTCAAGAAAAAGCGGTATTCACGCTGAGCGGAGTCCTGCTCTTGCTTCGAGCAGGACGGAGTCGAAGCGCGCTACGCGCTCCCCATCAAGGGCAGCCCGGCCTGGAGCATCCTTCCCTGCCCGACTTTCGGGAATCAAGTGGGCAGGCGGGCACTCCGTCCCGCCGTCAGAGCCGGCGGGGATTGCGCTCAGGATGAATCCGGTTTTTCGTGCCTGCCCCGATTCTCTCGGGGCCCGCCCTGTGATTGACTCTTTCTCCCTGGGCTGCCACGGTTCCCCGCTGAAAGATGCGGAGCAGGCCAACCCGCCATGCGGCCTGCCCGACCGACTGGGTCGGTCAGTCGGGCGGGTCTGGCGGGTCTACTGACACTTCCTGCACGCTCAGGCGGCTGTTTCCGCCAGGATCTCCGCCACAAAACATGGCGGACGAGCCGGCCACAAAACATGGCGGGCCCGGACAAAGTCGGGGCGGGCGGGTCGACCTACATCATGAACAGCATCTCTTTGCAACAGCGAGGTGACTGTCATCCTAAGCCTGGATCGACCCATTGCGAGGTGACGGTCACCCCCCCCGATCCTTTGGCTATTCAGGAATCAAAATGCTAAATTCGGACCGACTCACATGCGTTCGAGTGAGATGAAGAGAAGCCCCATGAGCATACGCATCTTCGTCACCGGCGGAACGTTCGACAAAGAGTACAACGAGCTCGACGGGAAACTCTACTTCCAGGAGACGCACCTGCACGAGATGCTGGCGCTGGGAAGGTGCAAAGTCGATGTCGATGTTCGCAGGTTGATGATGATTGACAGCCTCGAGATGACGGACGAGAATCGACAGATGATCCTTGATCACTGCCTGAAGGCGAAGGAGGATCGGATCCTCATCACGCACGGCACCGATACGATGGAGGTGACGGCACGGCTGCTGGGGCAAACGATCCATGACAAGACGGTGGTGCTCACCGGCGCGATGGTGCCGTACAAGTTCGGCAGCTCGGATGGGATGTTCAACCTCGGCAGCGCCCTGGCGTTCGTCCAGACCCTCCCGCACGGCGTGTACATCGCCATGAACGGCAGATGCTTTCACTGGGACAACGTGCGGAAGAACAAGAAAACAGGGGAGTTCGGGCAGATCCGCTAGGTGAGATTCCCGAAATCTCCCGGGGAGAGAAGACGGGCGCTGATATCGGGAATCTACATGGAATTCAAAGAATCGAGTTGAAGAACGAAACCGAACATACATCCTCTGCTGACGGCGACCTCATAAGCCGGGCGCGGCGGGGGGACGAGCACGCATTCACGAAGCTCGTTCAGAAATACGAGTCGCTCGTCTACAGCTTCGCCTTCAAGGTTTGCAGAGACAAGGAACAGGCGAGCGAGACCTGGCAGGACACCTTCGTCAACGTCTATCGGAAGCTCGGCCAGTTCGACGGCAAGTCCAAGTTCACCACGTGGCTCTACGCCATCGTCGTGAACAACTGCAAGATGAAGCGGCGGAAGCGAAAGCTCGATCTCGCCTCCGTGCCACTCGAGTCGCCGCACGGATTCCATGAGGACCCGCTGCGAGACGCCGAAGGACACGCCGTCCAGACGATCCCCTCCTGGAAGGAGACGCCGCTCGATTCGGTGATGGACAGGGAACTGCAAACCATTCTGGACAAGGCGATCCGGAAGCTCCCCGTCGATTACCGCGTCGTCTTTGTCCTCCGCGACGTCGAGGGGCTCTCGGCTGAGGAAACCGGCAAAATCCTGAAGCTCTCCGTCCCGGCAGTCAAGTCGCGACTGCGGCGCGCCCGCGTTTTTCTCCGGGAACGCCTCAACCCATATATGACGCCATGAGAACAAGGACGATGAAATGCACGGATGTGGTCGACCACATCTGCGACGAGCTGGACAACAGGCTGAGCTCGGCGAAGTGCCGGGAGATCAAGCGGCACCTCGCCAGGTGCCCGAATTGCACGGCGTACCTGGACAGCCTGAAGAAGACCATCCGGCTCTACTCGACGTCCCCCGATCCCCGTGTGCCCTCAAAGACAAGCAGGAAGCTCTTCGCCGTCCTGAAACTGCAGAAGTAGACGATTTCCTTCGACATCCGAATCCTTTTCCTGGTTCAGGCATCTCACAGAGTGAGAAGAAGTTCACCAACCTACTCATCACCTTTCAAGGGAGAGATCTATGAAAAAGAACATGGGAACCGCCGATCGCGTCATTCGCGTTCTTCTGGCAATCGTGGTTGCCGTACTGTACTTCACGGACCAGATTTCCGGCACGGTGGCGATCATCCTCGGGCTGTTCGCTCTGATTTTCCTGCTCACCAGCCTGATCAGCTTCTGCCCGTTGTATGTCCCCTTCAAGTTTTCGACGAAGAAGGCCGAGAAGACCGCCTGATTCGGAATTTTCGAAAGTGATCCGGGCAGCCCGACCGAAGCTTCAGCCGCGGTGGGCGGCCGAGGCGGGTCGAGCTGCCCCGGGATCCTCTCAACCCACGCCATGCATCGTCTTCACCGACATACGACCACATGCCGTGATGTGGCAGAACACATCCAGCAACGGCTTGACTATCAGCTCAGCAGATCGGCGTACCGGCAGATCGAACAGCACATTGAGCGATGCCCCAATTGCACGGCGTATCTCGACAGTCTGAAGAAGACCGTCTTCCTCTACCGGCACGAGCCCGACCCCCGGCTTCCGAGCAGAACGCGCAGGAAGCTCTACGCTGTTCTTCACCTCCACGATTGATTTCGACCGCGAAAAGACCCTTCCCATTCCCCGTCCCTCCTTCCCAATCGATTTCCAAAAACAGCAATGCAGTTGAGCCGCCGATGAGGCGAGTCGGCCTTCAGTTCGCGGAAGCGATTGCAGTAAGGCTCACCGAGATCGTTCCGATCGAGACAGACCGCGGGAATCCTTTTTCCCATTTTTTCCTTATCTTCCCGGTTGAACTTCATAGCAGAAGGATCAACCTATGGAAGACGCTCTGCTCATCGACAGACTCCAGTTTGCCTTCACCGTGATGTACCACTACCTCTTCCCCCAGCTCACGATGGGGCTCGGCTTGCTCATTGTGCTGATGAAAGGGCTTTCGATCTGGAAGAAGGATGAGCGGTACAACAACGGCGCGCGCTTCTGGGCAAAGATCTTTGCGATCAACTTCGCGGTCGGTGTCGTCACCGGCATCCCGATGGAGTTCCAGTTCGGCACGAACTGGGCGAAGTTCTCTACCTTTGCCGGGGGCGTCATCGGCCAGACCCTGGCGATGGAAGGGATCTTTGCCTTTTTCCTCGAGTCGAGTTTCCTCGGCCTGTTCCTGTTCGGCGAGAAGAAGCTGGGGCAGGTGGGACATTTCGTCGCGGCGTTCCTCGTCTTCCTCGGGTCGTGGATCTCGGGCTACTTCATCATCGCCACCAACGCATGGATGCAGCACCCGGTCGCGTACGCGCTCGCGGCCGACGGGACGGTCCACATCAGCGACTACTGGGGACTCATCTTCAACCCGTGGATCGGATGGCAGTATACGCACAACATGATCGGTGCTGTGGTCACGGCAGCGTTCGTGATGGCATCGGTCGGCGCCTACTATCTTCTGGCGCACCGGGACGAAGAGTACGGAAAAATGTTCGTGCGCGTCGGTGTGATCTCGGGCGTGATCGCCTCTCTCCTGATGGCTTTTCCGACCGGAGACGGCCAGGCGAGGAACATCGCAGGACACCAGCCGGTCGCGTTCGCGGGGATGGAGGGACTGTTCGAAACCAGACAGGGAGCGGAGCTCATCTTCATCGGCCAGCCCGACATGGAGAAGCAGCGGCTGGACAATCCTTTATATATCCCGAAGCTTCTGAGTTTTCTCACACATCACCGGTGGACCGCCGAGGTGAAGGGTCTGAATGAATTTCCGCAGGATCAGTGGCCGACGAACGTTCCGCTGCTGTACTACAGCTACCATGTCATGGTGGGGCTCGGGACGATCTTCATCGCCGTCATGGTCATCTCCGTCTTTCTCCTCTGGAAGCGCAGACTTTTTTCCGCCCGGTGGGCGTTATGGATCCTGATGCTCTCGTTTCCGTTCCCGTACATCGCCAACACTGCGGGATGGATGACGGCGGAGCTCGGGCGCCAACCCTGGCTCGTCTACGGGCTGATGCGGACTGCCTCTGGCATGTCCCCGACCGTATCGGCGGGGAACGGGTTGTTTACACTGCTTGGATTTTTGGGGATGTATTTTGTGATCGGCGTGCTGTTCCTCATGCTTGTCATTAGGAAAATCAACCAGGGCCCGGAAGGTGTCGCACATTGAGAGTCGGGTGTCAGGTGCAGTCTCCCGACGTTGGCTTGAGCCTCGGGGCAATTCAAGGTTGAAAATGTCAGAAGCCTGAGGTGGTCGCAATTTGCGACCACCTTGCACGACTTCGCTTCTTTACACCACACGGAGAAGAAAGAATCAGCAATAGGAGAAGGTGAGCTTATGGAAACTCTCTGGTTCGTCTTGGTCTCGTTCATGCTCACGATGTACGTCATCCTCGACGGCTTCGATCTGGGGGCGGGGATCATCCACCTGGTCGTGGGAAAGACGGAGGCCGAGCGACGGCTCAACCTGAACGCCATCGGCCCGGTCTGGGACGGCAATGAGGTCTGGATCCTCGCGGCAGGCGGAACCTTGTATTTCGCCTTCCCCCTCGTCTACGCCTCCAGCTTCAGCGGCCTCTATCTGCCGCTCATCATCATCCTCTGGCTCCTGATGCTCCGGGGCCTCGGGATCGAGTTCCGGCACCAGGTCCAGCACCCGATGTGGAAGAGGTTCTGGGACTCCGTCTTCTGGCTGGCGAGCATACTGCTGGCGATCTTTTTCGGCGCGGCCCTCGGGAACGTCGTACGCGGCGTCCCGCTCGGGAAAGAGGGATACTTCTTCGAGCCGCTCTGGACGACGTTCACGATCGTGCCCGAGTCCGGCATCCTGGATTGGTTCACGGTGATCATGGGACTGGTCGCCTTCTTTACCCTCACCGCCCACGGCGCGAACTTCATCGCCCTGAAGACCGACGCCGAGGTGCAGGCCCGCGCGCGCGCCATCTCGGCGAAGGCGTGGTGGGGGATCACGATCGCGTCGATCGCTGCGCTCGTCGCAACGTCGGAGATCAGACCGGCGATCTGGACGAACTATTCCGAGCACCTGTGGGGGTTCATCTTCCCTCTCATCGGCCTCCTGGGGCTCATCGGGATGATCCTCTATAACAAGCGGGGACAGGACAAGCCTGCATTCATTTCCTCGACGGCATTCATCGGCGGGATGCTCGCGAGCACGGCGTTCGGTCTGTATCCAAACCTGCTCCCGGCTTCGACCGATCCGTCGTACAGCCTGACGATCTACAACAGCGCGGCCTCCGAGTACGGCCTGACCGTCGGACTGGTCTGGTGGATCATCGGGATCGTTCTGGCGGCCGGCTATTTCATCTACATGTATCGAGCATTCAGGGGCAAAGTGGTGCTCCCCGCTGAAGGAGCCGGATACTGATCGATTCAGCAATCCCCGACTCTTTTCCCGGAAAGTTGCATCTAAGAGAGAAAGAGAAGAATGGTCTGCTTATGAACGCAGCTGTGATCGGTCGAGGAATCCTGTTCCTTCTGGCGATCGTTTCGGTGACGCTCTCCTCCGTGGGGATTCTGCCGGTCAGCGCTACCGTTGTGATAGCTGCCGGAATGTTCTTCCTCGCAGTGACAAACTTTGGCCGGTCGTGCCCTCTACTTCTGTCAGTGCGCTCTCTGCTGGCGCGGAAACGTTCCCTCAAAGGGGAAGGGCAGGAGCGAGGCGCGTGAGGGCCGAGGTATCCACGCTATTTCATGGAGATTGAACGATGACAAAAGAGGTTTTCCTCAGACAGGCACAAGGAATCACCTTTGTAGCAAAGGGGAACTCGAATCACTGGGTCGTGATGGATGGCTCGCCGGATTTCGGCGGGAGCCTTGCGGGTTCCACGCCGAAGGAGCTGCTGCTGATGGCTCTTGCCGGCTGCACCTCGAGCGACGTCGTGCCGATCTTGAAGAAGAAGCGAGTGCCGTTGCAGGGGTACGAAGTGCATGTAAAAGGTGTCGAGAAGGAGGAGCACCCCAAGATCTTCACCGAGATCCACGTCGAGTACATTTTCTACGGAGATGGAATCAATCCCGCCGATGTCAAGCGGGCGATCGATCTCTCAACGACGAAGTACTGCTCCGTCAGCGCCATCCTGGGGGCGAGCGCGAAGCTCACGCACTCGTATCGGATTGAGCCTGCTGTGGGCGCCGTTCGCCCAGCGGAGGCAACCGCTTGAGTGTCCCTGCAAGCAGCCAACGAAAGGATTGCGTCTTCGACGATGCCGCATTCTTTATGATCACGCGAGACACCTCGATTGAAGATCTCGTCAACGCCGTGCCGGAGTCCGTGAGCTATTTGATGAAGAAGAGGATCAAGTGCCTGGCGTGCGGCGAACCGATCTGGGGAACGCTGGGGGAGGCTGCCCGAGAGAAAGGCTTTTCGGACGAGGAAATCGATCGTTTCGTCGCTGATCTGACGAACCTTCCAGTCAAGGGCGAATGAAGAACCAGACAGAAGGAATGTTCCCATGTTCTCCCAATCGGTGAGGCTCGGTAAGATCCTCGGCATTCCTCTCGGCGTCAATTACTCCTGGTTCATCATCTTCGTCCTCATCACCCTTTCCCTGACGACGCAGTTCACCTCCGAGCACCCGACGTGGTCGTATGCTGAACACCTCGCGCTCGGCATCACGACAAGCTTGCTGTTCTTCGCCTCCGTCCTCCTCCACGAGCTCGGGCACAGCGTCATCGCCCTCCGGTACAACATCCCGGTCAAGTCGATCACACTCTTCGTTTTCGGCGGCGTCGCGCAGATCACCAGGGAGCCGGAGAAGCCGTCCCACGAGTTCAACATCGCCTTAGCCGGCCCCGTTGTCAGCGGCATTCTCGGCCTTTTCTTCTACGGTGTTATGCTTCTCGCGCAGGATTCGTGGGAAGGGCTCGCTGCGCTTGGACAGTGGCTCGGATACATCAATCTCACCCTCGCTGTGTTCAATCTGCTCCCCGGCTTTCCGCTCGACGGGGGGCGGATCTTGCGCTCGTTGGTCTGGAGGTACACCGGTAGCTTCGAGCGTGCGACCCGCGTCGCGGCAGGCGCCGGACAGCTGCTCGCGTACGGATTTATCTTTGTCGGTGCCTGGACTGCCCTCAACGGAAGTTTCTTCAACGGGCTTTGGATCGGCTTCATCGGATGGTTCCTGCTGAACGCTTCTCAGGCGACGACGGCACAGGTCAGGTTCCGTTCCGCCCTCGGCGGCACCACCGCGGAAGATGTTATGTCGCGAGACTGCCTCCAGCTCCCCGGGTCGATCAGCGTTGCGGATATGGTCGAGCATCATCTGCTGAAGAGCGGGACGCGGTGCGCGTTGATCATGGATGGAGACCGCTTTCGAGGACTGGTGACGCTCCACGAGGTGAAGCAGGTTCCAAGAGACGAGTGGGCTGCGACGCCTCTGCAGGCGATCATGGTACCGGAAGCGGAACTCTCGCAGGTAACCCCCCAGACGCCGGTTGAGGCTGTCCTGCAGGAAATGAACGAGGAGAACATCAGCCAGATTCCGGTTGTTGATGATGGGAAGCTCGTCGGGATCATCGGACGGGATCGGCTGCTCGCGCTCGTGCAGACTCACCTGGAGCTGAAGGCCTAGGAGATTGCTGAAGAACTGCCATTTCTGTCACACCCGCGACCTGTCCGCCATGCTTGTGGCGGAAAGCGGGCGTCCAGAAATAAGCCATATTCTGGATTCCGGCCCGCCCGGCTGCGCGTTCGCCCGTCCGACCGGACGCCCGCCTGAACGACGCAGTCGGGCAGGGTCGTCCGGGCGGGGACGGGCTCTTCGCTTCGCTCGGCCGGAATGACACTCCAGGTTTTGTCAGCATCCTGTTAGAATCAGCCGCACGCTTTCATCTCCATCGAGCGACCATGATGGATCAACCGGTCTCCATCGAATTCATCGTTGATTCGATCCCTCCCTCCACGAGCGACGAGCTGCTCCGGAGCTGGGGTTACGACCTCGTCACAGAGTACGTTCAGATTCTACGCGAAGCCCATCTCGACGCCACCACACCTCTCCTCGAGCTTGCCACCGGATCGGGCCGGATGAGCGCCGTCTTGACGCGGCTCGGCTTCAATGTCGTCACCGGGGATATCAGCAACGAAAAGCACGCTGACGTCCTTGGCCGTATCACCCCGGCGTTTTCGGACAGAGTGAACCATCTTGTTCTCAACATGAAGATGCTTCCCTTCCCGGGCGGTCGTTTCAAAAACGTCGTTTGCCTCGACACTCTTCACGAACTCCAGGAACCGGACGTGTGCGTGTCAGAGTTGATACGGGTTCACGACCCGGGGGGGACGATCATTCTTGGTGATTTCAACGACTTGGGATTCGACGTTATGCAGCGACTTCATCAAGCCGTCTACAGGAACGATCATCCCCGGGGTTTCCTAAAAATGGCTGAGCTGAGACTGCTGCTTCAAGAATCGTATGATGTGATTCACGAGACTGTAACACCACTCAATATCAGCTATACTGCGGCGCATAAAAAGACGCTCGCTGTGAGCGCTTGAGTACCTGACTCAGGCGCGTAGTTCGATGACGATTCACACCGTCAAAACGACGCCATGTACAACCTCGAACGAATTCTGTGCCCCACCGATTTCTCCACCGCTTCCATCGAAGCCATTCGCTACGCGTCCTTCCTGGCCAACCACACCGGCAGCAAGTTGACGCTGATCTATGTCGAAGAATATGACACGGCTCCGATTGGCTTCTTCGAGCGGGACGAGCAGTTCATCGCCGACTATCGCAGGCGGGTGACCGCGCTGGCAGAAGAAAAGTTTGCCGAGATCATCGTGCAGGAGTCGCTCAATCCCAACCGAACCTTTACGTTGATCCAGTTCGGAACGGCCTACCACGAAATCATCGAGGTCGCCGAAGCGAACCGCTTCTCGGTTGTGGTCATCGCGACGGAGGGGCTGGGCCTCTCTTCTCCGCATCTGATCGGACGGACTGTGGAGCGCGTGGTTCGGCTCTGTCGCACACCGGTTATCACCCTCCGGCCCCGTCAGGAAGTCAAGGAATGGAACATCAAGACGATCCTCTGCCCGACAGACTTTTCGGAGTACAGCAACTTCGCCATCCCGTATGCGGTCTCTCTGGCGCGAAGCTTCCAGGCGAGAATCATTCTGCTCCACGTTACCGACCTGGCGGTCCAGCATCCGGAGGCCCTTCTGGAGAAGTTTCCCGACCCGAGTTTCTACCACGACCAGGCTGATAAGATCCAGTTCGAAAAAATCGTCGGAAGAGACGTGGAGCCGGAGAACACCATCGTGCGTCTGGCGGACGAATACCAGGTGGATCTCATTGTGATCGGGACCCACGGAGCCCGCGGCATGCGAAGGGTTCAGATCGGCAACACCGTCGAGGAGGTCGTCCGAAGGACAGCGATTCCGGTGCTTACCATCACCCACCCGATCCACAAAGCGGTCTTCCCCCGCCGGTTCATGGGAGATTACGGGGAGAGCGGAGTCTAGTGGATCCACAGCACTGCATTTGACGTGGCGGCAGCCTCTCGGCAATTCCGATGGAAGGAACGAGACCTCATCATCGCGGCACGGCCCGTTGGTTTTATCAAAATCGTTCTCTATCTTGACGTGTTGAAAGAAAACGAATCTCTCTCCGAAGAAGCCCTTCAGACGAGAGCTTCAGTGCCACACTGACATTGGAAGGGAGAGACTTCTCTGCCAGCCTCTGCACTTGATCAGCTCTGCATCGACACGCTCCGCACGCTCGCCATGGACGCGGTCCAGAAGGCGAAGTCGGGTCACCCGGGGATGCCCATGGGGGCTGCCCCGATGGCCTACGTGGTCTGGACACGTCACCTCAAACACAGTCCATCCAATCCTCACTGGCCCAACCGGGATCGATTCATCCTCTCGGCCGGACACGGGTCGATGTTGCTGTATGGCCTCCTCCACCTGACCGGCTACGAGCTCAGCCTCGATGATCTGAAGAACTTCCGCCAGTGGGGCAGGAAGACGCCCGGCCACCCGGAGTATCACGTAACACCCGGGGCAGAGACGACCACGGGTCCGCTGGGACAGGGTTTCGGCAACGGTATCGGGATGGCAATCGCCGAGCGTTTTCTGGCAGCCCGCTACAACCGCCCCAGCTTTGAAGTGGTGAAGTACAAGATCTATGGGATCGTGAGCGACGGCGACCTGATGGAGGGAGTAGCCTCTGAGGCAGCGTCCCTCGCCGGGCACCTGCGACTTGGAAACGTCATCTACCTCTATGATGACAACCATATCAGCATCGACGGGGACACGCACCTGGCATTCACCGAGGACGTCGCCAAGCGGTTTGAGGCATACGGCTGGCAGGTGCAGGTTGTGGAGGATGGAAACGACCTCGAGGCTATCGACACTGCGATCAAGGCCGCTCAGGAAGAGACCAACCGGCCTTCGCTGATCAAGGTCCGGACGCACCTTGCCTACGGAAGCCCGAACAAGCACGATACCGCGGAGGCGCACGGCTCGCCCCTCGGTGAAGAGGAGGTCCAGCTAACCAAGAAGACCTTCCACTGGGATCCGGACAAGCAGTTCTTCGTCCCGAGCGACGTGCTGCAGTATATGCGGCGCGCGGTCGAACAGGGGAAGAGGTGGGAGTCGCTCTGGGGGACGAGGTTCGAGGGTTACGAGCAAGCCCACCCCGACCTCGCACAGGAGCTTAAGAATATCCGAGAAGGAAATTTCGGAGAGGCGTGGAAACCGGCGCTGCCGACCTTCGGCCCCGAGACCGGCGCGATGGCAACGCGTGAGGCCTCCGGCAAAGTGCTGAATGCCATCGCCCCGCAGCTCCCGACGCTCGTCGGCGGCTCCGCGGACCTGACTCCTTCAACTAACACGTTCCTCAAGGGTTTCCCCGAGTTTCAGGCAGGCGTGCACACAGGCCGGAATTTCCATTTCGGCGTCCGCGAGCATGCGATGGGATCCATCCTGAACGGGCTCGCCCTCACCGACGGGATCATACCGTACGGAGGAACGTTCCTTATCTTCTCGGACTACATGCGCCCGCCGATCCGGCTGGCAGCCCTGATGGGGGTGCGCCCCATTTATGTCTTTACGCACGACAGCATCGGCCTGGGTGAGGACGGACCGACACACCAACCGATCGAGCAGCTCGCCGCGCTCCGATCCATCCCCAACATCACGGTGATCCGTCCCGCGGATGCGAACGAGGTCACGTGCGCTTGGAAGGTCGCGATCGAGCACGGGAGCGGCCCCGTCGCGCTTGCGCTCTCACGACAGAAACTTCCTCTTATCGACCGAACGAAGTATGCACCGGCAGAAGATCTCGCCAGAGGAGCATACGTTTTGGCAGAGAGCTTAAAGCCCCCCTCGATAATCCTGATCGGGACGGGGTCAGAAGTTCAGCTCGTGATCGGCGCGTACGAGCAGCTCGCAAAAGAAGGGGTAGCCGTGCGCGTCGTGAGCATGCCGTCGTGGGAGCTGTTCGAGGCCCAACCGAAAGAGTATAGAGATTCCGTCTTTCCTCCATCAGTGAAGCAGCGGCTCGCCGTCGAAGCCGGATCGCCGATGGGGTGGCACAAATACGTGGGAGATCAAGGTGAGATCCTCGGCATAACGAAGTTCGGCGCTTCTGCCCCCTTGGAGGCGGTCATGAAAGAGTACGGCTTCACCGTCGAAAATGTGGTCAGGATTGCGAAGGAGCTGCGCTCCCGATCTTGAGAGGTCTCAGTTGCTTGACGTTCCCTCTCCTTGCGGAGAGGGCTAGTGTCGTGTTTCGGAAGAATCCTGAGTTATTCATGAAGAGAGCACACACCCCTCCGCCAAAGAGATCAGCGGACAAGTCGCTCCCCTCTCGCGCCCCACTGGCCTGTCACGAGAGGGGACGTTTGATTCACTATGTGGTGAGAGACAGAATCCTGAGCTTTAACAGTCCCCTCTGTGCGTAAGCTCGCGCGTTAGGGAGAGGGGATGTAGGGGTGTGTAAATACGAGCATCTCACGAGCAGTCGGAAAACTCGATGACCCGATCCACGTAGGCCGTCCAAAAACGAGCAAATGTCATTCTGAACGGAGCGAAGCGCAGTGAAGAATCTGCCACTATGAATCAGATTCTTCGTCCCGCCTGGAAAACGGCAGGACTCAGAATGACTTTTTGGTCAGCCTAGGCTATCCCTGAAGAAGGCAAGAGAGATCGTTCGCTAGACTTCCCTTCCGGAACAGGCAAAGACCCCCTGACGATGACACAGCCAACATTGGAACGACCCGTCCTCAGCCGCGAATTCCGAACGCAGCGCGTCACGAACTGGATGTCGCTCGGATTGTTGTACGCGTTCTTCTATATGACCCGGTACAACTACACCGCCGTCGCTCCCCTCCTTGCCGACCTCCTGGGCTGGAAGAACACAGAGCTGGGCATCTTTGAGACCATGATGCCGCTGGTGTACGGACTTTCCGTCGTACTGAACGGTCCGTTCGCCGACCGGATCGGCGGCAAGAAAGCGTTTTTGTTCGGCGCGATCGGCGTCGCTCTGATGAATTTCCTGTTCGGCATGGCGAGCTTCGCTGTCGTAACTCCGGCCGTATGGGAAGGAACGGGCCTTGCACGCCACGTCGTGACGCCAGCGACGCTTGAGTTCGGGTTATCGGGGGGAATGATTCTTACGCTGATGGCTATAGTATGGGGGCTGAACGGTTACTTTCAATCGTACGGTGCGCTCTCCATCGTCAAGGTGAATGCTCAGTGGTTTCACGTTCGAGAGCGCGGGACGTTCTCCGGAATTTTCGGCGTCCTGATCCGGATGGGACTGCTGCTGGCGTTCCAGGGCGTGCCGCTCATCCTCCTCGCCTTCCCCTGGCAGTATGCATTCTGGATTCCTGGCGCGTGCGTCGTCGTTCTCCTCATCATCAACTACTTCTTCATGTATGATTCACCCAAGGATGCCGGCCTCGGAGATTTTGAGACCGGTGACGAGGTGGAGGAGGACGAGAGCAAACCATCGTCCGTGAAGTTTATCATCCGCAAGGTCTTCGCATCGCGCGTGATGTGGATGATCGCCGTCGGGTCGATGATGATCGGGTTCGTTCGACGAAGCGTGGTCGATGCGTGGTGGCCGAAGTACTTTGTCGACTTCTACGGCGCCGACAACACGACCTTCGCGACCTATCTTCCGTATCTCATTGCCACATGGGGAATCGCCCTGGCTGGTATCGCCGGCGGCTTCGCGTTCGGCATCGCCTCGGATCGAACCTACGGAGGGCGGCGGGCGCCGGTCATCACCTTCGGCTTCATCGGCATGGCAGTTCTTCTGGCCATTTTCGGCTCATCAGACCTGCTCCATCTCGGGCCGGTCGTCGCGGCATGCTGTCTCGTGGTCCTTTCCTTCTGCGTGAACGGCGCTCACGGAATGATCGGGGGCGCGGCGTCGATGGATTTCGGCGGGAAGAGGGCTGCAGCGACCGCCGCGGGGCTTTTCGACGGCATGCAATACCTGGCGGGAGCGTTCGTGGGGGTCGGCGTAGGTTACATCACCACGAACTGGGGGTGGGAAGCCTGGCACTGGGCACCCATTCCCTTTGCCCTGTTCGGCGCCTACATCATGTCACGTCTCTGGAATGTGATGCCGAAGGGAAAAGCAGCGCATTGAGGGATTGGAGTGAACCCCTCCCCCTTTGGTAGGGGAGGCCGGCTCGCCCGCCATGCTTCTTGGCGGGGAGAGCGTGAAAGCGTCACGTGAAGTTCTGAAGGAGCTCGGTGTACCGCTGGAATACTCTGACCCGAGCGTTTCACACCACCCTCCCCTTCATCCCCTCCCGTCGTGGGAGGGCAGGCGACCGTCTGGACCGTGATGCCGAAGGGAAAAGCGGCCCATTGAGGGGAGGGATCGGCTGCGAGATCCCAGCGGTCAGCCTCCAGCCGTCATGGCCGAGCTCTCCTGACAGCTCATGGCTATTGGCGATCAGCGATCGAATCGGTTTTCGTTTTTCCCCGCACGGTCTTACATTTGACTGCTCACGTCTCACACCCCACATCCTCCATCGTCCTCCTTCCCTACTTCCTGCTCTTCGTCATGTCCCAAAGCTTCTTCGTCACCCTCTCGAGCTCATTGCCGATGAGCACGGGGTCGAGCGTTTTCTCCGGCTCGTTTTCGAAGACCGCATAGGGGATCTTGAGGCCCTTCACGTCGATGATGCCGGGATTCTTCGCTTCGAGCTTCTCCCAGTCGTTGATCTTGTAGTAGAACTCCATCTTTTCATCGGGAAGCGAATGGTAGAGAATGGAGTCCTCCTGACCTTTCCGCGCCCGGCGCCGGTTCTTTCGGACGGATTCCTCATACGAGACCCTGATGTACATCAAACAGGCTCGGCGGAGAATCTCCTCGTGCAGGTACCTCAGTGCTTCAGCGATGCCGTCCTCTCCGCCCCGGGCGAACTCGATGAGCGTTGTTTTTTTGTCGTGGTATCTCGGATCCCGCGCCAGTTTCTTTCTATACTCCAGGTTGATCCGCTCGATGTACAGGTTCCAGATGAAATGCTCTTTGAAATAGTACTTCTCGTCGGTCCAGAGGCGCGGCCGGCCATGGTTCGTCAGGATGTCATCGATCTCGAACGTCTCCCAGACGTAGACGAAGTCATCCAGCTCCTCGAACTCACCGATGTGAAATCTCCTCAAGCGTTCCTTCGGATCCGCCTGTTTCAGATAGTCGATGACCTCGGACTTGCCTGCTGCCGGCCGGCCCGTAATGATCAGGATGGGGAAATTGTCGCTCATGGGATCTCCTGGAAAAGGCTAGAACTCATCTCAAAAATCCTCTAGAAAGAAAAATGTCATCCTGAGCGGAGTCGAAGGAGACATTTTTCGCTCAGAGCGGGCTTCGACTTCGCTCAGCCTGACTGAAGAATGGTTCTTGAGATAGGTTCTACTTGATTCGCTTGATTCGCCCTTCAACCGGCGACGTCACTGTTTTCATCGCCAGGACCTTTTGCAGGACGGCGTTGAAAACCGTTTCATTCAGGTACGTTAGCTTCGACGGATTAACCCCCAGGTACCGCTCGGCCTCACCCATCATATAGTCGCTTGCCGCCCCAACGTACATCCTCGTATCCTCCACAGGCTTGCCGCCCACGAGGAGCTTCACAATCTCGACTTTCCCCGACGCATCCCGCTTCCACTCACAACGAATACCGGAGACCTGTATGCCGGGTTTCCCCTCAACATCGTGTCGAACGATCTCCCGTATTTGCCTCCCGCTCACTTCGAACGTGGTCAGAATGTTCCTGAACGGGAGCACTTCGAACAGGTCCTGCTTCGTGATCGGTCCGGGTAAGAGGTTTTTCCGGATGCCGCCGGTATTCATGAACGCGATGTCCGCGTGTGCTGCCTCGCGTTGCGCGTCGGCGATGAAATTGCCTGCGCCGGTCTCCCACCCGCTCATCTTCCAGGCGTCCTTCAGCGTGCCGATGACCTGGCTGTACTCTTTGTCGATCTCGGTCTTGAACGAATCAACCAGCGCAGTGACGGCGGTCTTCTGCCGGTTCGGGTTGTACCAGAGCTGGTGCAAGTTTCCGTCCCACTGCGTCACGCGCTTGTGATCCACGGTCAGATCCAGAACGCCGAGGTTCTCGCAGTCGGAACCGGTCTGTGCGATGATGACGCCGTTGATGAACTTCGGCTTCTTCAGTCGCGTGTGGGAGTGGCCTCCGATGATCACGTCGAGGCCCTGGACGTTCACGGCCAGGATGGAATCATCCCGGACCCCTTGATGGGTAATGGCGATGACCAGGTCGGTCTGGGGCCGCAAGAGTTCGATATACTTCTCCGCCGTCGGAATCGGGGGCAAGAGCTTGATTCCTTTGGTGCTATTCCGACTGACAAGATTGTAGAAATCCGTCGACATTAATCCGAAGATCCCTATCTTCAGTCCATTCTCTTGCAGGATCACGTACGGTGAACGCGTGACGGGCTGCCCGCTCTTTTCATCAATCAAGTTTGCCGACACGACCGGAAAGTTCGCGATGGCAACCAGCTTCAGGAAACTGGCGTGGGAGATGTCGAAATCGTGGTTGCCCGGGGTCATGCCTTCGTACCCGATCAAATCCATCATCTCCACGAGAGCTCCTCCCTCCGCGCCTTTGTAGACGCGGTCGGTGATCGGATTGCCCGTCATCAGATCACCCGCGTCGAGAACCAGCGTCGCGGTCCTGATCTTCCGTATGCTGTCGATGGCGAAGGCAAGCTCATTGAATCCCCCCACGAGCGGCTTGGGACTTCTTTTCACCCATAAAGCTTCGCGAGGAAGAAAGTTCGCGTGCATGTCGTTCGTGTGGAGGATGGTGATCTGTTTTGGCTGCGCGGCGAGGGGCAGCACAGAGAGCAGGTTCGCTGCACAGAGCAGAAGAATGCCCTTGAAAGACTTGCTCCGCTGAGAAGTCATGGAAGAAGGTCGCTCCATTTTGTGAACGGATTTCTTCTGGAGTTGCAAGATAACGAGAAAATTATCATTTTGGAACAGTTCTCGAGGGCCGCTGGGGAAAAATCTCGCCGCTGCCGAGGCTTATTCCCTGGCGCTGGAATGAAGGACGAGCGGTACATCCCTTCTTATCCTTCCCTTTCCTTTTTCGCAGCTGTTTCCTACACTGAAGGGAATTACAGCCAGCAGAGAGTTGAACACCAGGCGCGGGGCCTTAGCATCATGAGATTCTTTCTCACCTCCCTCTTGTTTGCCTTCCTCATGGGCGCAAACGTCAGCGCACAGGAGAGCGCGATCTCGCCTCCGCGCGTGCTAAGCACTGCCCAGGAATAGCTCGCGAAGAACAATGTTGCAGCAAGCCGGTACTATCTCACGGCCGTGGAGAAGAGATTCCGAGTCACTGCGTCGGCTCGCTCGGGGAAGAATCGTGCTGAGGAGTACTATGAGCTGTGGTGGGTCAGCGCGGAGAGGCAGCGCAGCCGGTATCTCGGACTCAGGGTTCCCTCCAACGGGAAAATCCAGCGACTGCCCTCGTCTGCATCATCGCCACGAACCAGAGATATCGTCAGCGCGCCGAAGATCCCCCCCTTGAGGAGGCTTTGAGACTGTCGGAAGCCTATGTCCTTGAGCATTCGCTGGCGAGCTCCACGCACTATCTCCAGTCGGCCAGCCTCGTTTCGGCGGGTCGGTCCGCCCGAGACATCTACTGGTGCGTTCGGTTGAGGGATGGGAGGGATACAGAGGAAAATGATATCTTGCTCGTCGTCCGGATGGATGGGAGCGTCGAGCGTCTGCATTGTACGTGACGACTTGGTAGGGCCTCGGTCGCAGACCTTGCTTCACTCATCTTGGCTCTCGTCGATTTTCTTCCCTCCATCATTCATGGTGATACCGAGGTCTTTCAGACCGGACAGATAATCCTTCGGCACACGAGATTCATCTCGCTTCTGTCTAGCGCGTTGCCGAATGTCCCTGATCACGTACCACCCGATGATAAGGCAGCAAACAAGGACAGCAAGACCCAGCACGACATTCACCAGGAGCAGCCAAAACATTTCCGAATTCAGTAACCCGATCATGACCTTTGGTCTTTCAAAGGATTGACAAGATATGCATGTGCAGGAGGCTGTTACCGAGAAACTAACGATGCAATCCACACACCATCGGGAGTTTCGGGAGTGAGAATAACTATCCCGTTACCTCAATGACACTTAGCTTCCTGGTTTGAACATTAGAACTGCTTTGAGCCACCATTGGTGCTGGAATAACCAACAGCCATGTTGTAAGACGCGACAGTTCCATAGTTCACAACGCAGGTGCATAGAAAAAGTATCGACCGGAGTGAGACGTCGCCGTTCGCCGCGCGGCGTCACCGGGGGAGCCTACACCTCATTGGTGAACGCCTTCTACGAGGTCCTCCCTGCACCGATCGATCAGCACAAGCGCGCTCGCTAACCCCTTTCCTTTTTCAATTGAGTTGCCTAGATTATCCACATCTTCCGCATCGGAATCCGTCACTTGAATGGTTCCAGAAAGGAATCGCATGTTCATCGGCCATTACGCAGTAGCACTTGCGGCGAAAAAAGTCGCCCCGCGAACATCTCTGGGGACGCTGTTCATCTCCGTCCAACTCGTCGATCTCCTCTGGCCTCTGATGATGCTTGTTGGATTGGAACACGCGAGGATCGATCCGGGAAACACCGCGGTGACGCCCCTCGATTTCTATGATTATCCGATCACTCACAGTCTCGTCGGCGCCGTCGTGTGGTCATTCGTGCTCGCCGGGATTTATTTCGCCGTCCGCCGCTACCGGAGAGGAGCGCTGATCGTCGGACTGGGGGTTTTCAGCCATTGGATCCTCGATTTCATCACCCATCGCCCGGACCTGGCGCTGGGATTCAGCGGAATTTATCTTGGACTCGGCCTCTGGGACTCCCTCGCCGGTACGCTCGTCATCGAGGTGGTGCTGTTCGTCGGCGGCCTGATTCTGTATCTTCGCTCGACGCGGGGAAACGATAAGGTTGGGACCTACGGCCTTTGGGCCCTCGCGGCACTTCTGGTGACCATCTACCTCACCAATGTCTTCGGTCCCCCACCTCCCGACATTTCAGCGATCGCGATCGTCGGCAATGCATCCTGGCTGTTCGTGCTCTGGGCTTACTGGATCGACCGACACCGGACGTCTGTTGACTCAGCGAGAGCCGACGAGGCAGCAGGAGAAAGCGCCTGAACGCTCGACAGCGGCGGCCGGAGTTGGGTCGGGGATGGCTAGCGATTTTCCATTCTAATCGTTATCATTGGCTACACAGTCTCTTCACTCCACTGAAATCGACGTTCTGACGGAGGCTAGACGATGGCACACACCTATGAGGAGCTCAGCAAGATGACCGTGGTGCAGCTCCGGCATATTGCAGACGGCATCGAGGACGAGGCATTGAAGGGCCACAGCACGATGCACAAGGATCAACTTCTGCCCGCGCTCTGCAAGATTCTTGGGGTTGAAGCGCACGTGCATCATGAGGTCGTTGGCGTCAACAAGAGTGAGCTGAAAGCACAGATCCGCGCGCTGAAGCTCGAGCGTGCGACCGCGATCCAGAAGAAGGATTATGCCCAGCTTGAGTCAATCCGTGACAAGATCCACAAGCTGAAGAGAAGAATTCGGAAATCGATCGTCTAGCAACGGCGACCTGCCCAGGTTCTGCGATAGGGGCTTTCGGCGCGGAGTCTGCCCCTCTTCAGGAGAGTCGTCACTCCAACGCGGCTGCAGCCATCGCCACGACATTGGCCGGCGGCACGTTCGGCAGGAGAGCCTCGTGGCTCGGGCTGACAATCAGTCGAGGGCCCAGGAGTCTCTTCACTCGCCTCACTTCAGCCTTCACCTCTTCCGGCCTGCCGTTCACCAGGAGATCCTGCGTGTCGATCCCGCCCAGGAACGCAATGCGCCCTCTGAAGTCACGGGCGAGCGTCTCCGCATCCATCATGTACGCTTTTGCCTGAATGGGATGGAGGCATTCCACGCCGGCATCGATCAGACGGTCGATCACCCGGTAGATCGACCCGCACGAGTGCAGGATCACCTGATAGCCGTGCCGATGGGCCTGCTCCGTGAACTTGCAGAACCAGGGATAGACGAACTCGTGAAACAGATCCGGCGCGAGGATCAGATCGCGCTGCGTGCCGAAATCGTTGCCGAAGAAGAAGGCGTCGATCAGATCACCCGCCTCCTCGTAGAGCTGCTCGTTCGCATCATAATAGAACTGGCAGACGCGGTTGGTGGCAGCATGCACGACCTCCGGATGGGTGTACATCTTCGTCATGTACGCTTCCATCCCGAACAGGTCCATCACATCGTGAAAGAACGGAGTCCAGAATCCGCCCGCCCGGTAGTAATCACCGGCACTCCGCAACATCTCAGTGCACTCCGTGAGGTCCAGATACTCGAGACTCGGCCAGTCGTAAGAGTTCACCTCGCCGATGCTCTCGCACCCCGCGAGCGGGCCCGCCTCTCCAAGCGACGCCTTGTATTTCCAGAGATCGAAGAGCCCCTTGCCTTCGGGGTGGCGGTAGGTGGACTTGATGTAGAGCGGCGTGATCCAGCGAAAGTCGTCCCCGACCTTGCGTTGTAGCTCTTCGAGCGTGGATGTCCCGAAATACTTGTGGTAGATCGGCAGCGTCTGCTCGTGCGGATTGCCCAGCCAGAATCCGCAGCGGTCGGCGGATTCACCGGCGATAATACGGCGTACTCGTTCTCGGCTTGTCATCCTCACTCCCATCGGGAAGATACTGAAGAAGTGACACTTCCGCAATGCATCCTGTTCCTGTTCTTGAATCTTGCCCGACTAGTCTCTACATTGGCTGTGCCGCAGCACCACGCATTTCAAGAACGGACAGCACCAGCTCTCAAGCAGCATGGATCTGAGCCCCATTCCATTTTGCCTTTCCTGAGGGGATAGTTATGAACCTTCATCCCGTTGACCTGTCCATCATTGCGGTCTACATGCTCGTCACGGTCATGCTTGGATTCTCCATGAAGAATCGTGCGTTGAAGAAGCTTGACTCCTACTTCCTTGCCGATCGCAGTGTGCGGTGGTGGATGCTCGGCCTCGCCGGTTGCTCGAGCTACATCGACATCGGCGGGACCATGGTGATCATCGGCGTGACGTTCTACGTGGGCCTGAAATCCGTGTGGGTCACCCACATCTTCTGGGGCTTCTTCATGATGGCCTTCTACATGGCATTTCAGGCAAAGTATATTCGCCGATCAGGCGTAATGACCCTTGCTGAATGGAACGAGACGCGGTTCGGCGCGACGCGGGAAGCCGAGTATGTGCGCCTCGCCACCGCCATCTTCCTCCTCGTCCTGATGATCTTCAATCTGATGTACCTGGCCGTCGGCACCGGCAAATTCGCGGAGGAGTTTCTCCCTCTCAGCCGGGGGCAATCGACGTTCCTTGTCTTCGCTGTGGTGGGGGTCTACGTGACGGTCGGCGGCTTTTTCGGTGTCGTGCTCACGGACATCTTTCAAACGCTCCTCATCGTCATCGGCACGGCGGTCCTGACGGTGATGGTCTTCCAGATCCCCGGGGGTACGGCTTTCCTCGCAGCGAAGGATCCGCAGTGGAGCTCCCTGACACCCAGCTGGACGCTCTGGCAATCCTACCTTTCGCTGACCCCGGAGAGTCATCAGCATTATTACTGGCTTGGACCCCTCCTGCTCGCCGGCCTCACCTGGCTCGCCTTCAAGCTTCTGGCGGGGCCCATCGTGTGGGACTTTATCTTCTTCCTGACGACGAAGAACCCGCGAGAAGCTTCGCTCGCAGCCGGGATGTGGACGGTCGGCCATACGTTCCGGTGGTTCCTCGCCGGCTCGTTCATGTTCCTGGGAATCTACTACCTCGGCTCCGCCGCCGACTTCGACGCCGAGAAGATCATGCCGCTCGTCTTGAAGAAACTCCCTGTCGGGCTCGCCGGGCTCCTCATGGCGGTGCTGCTCGCTGCGTTGATGTCGACGATCAGCGCCATGATCAACGTGACCAGCTCCGTCATCCTTAACGATTTCCTCAAGCGATACTTCACGAGGAACTTGAGCGAGAAGCAATTGGTCAGGCTCGGCATGATCGCCTCCGTCGGAGCAGTGTTAGTGGCATTCTCGTTCAGTTTCCTGTACAACGAGATCGTCTCGATCTGGGAGCTGATGATCTTCGTCGTCCTTTCGATGATCCTTCTCCCCGGAACGATGCGCTGGCACTGGTGGCGTTTCGGCGCAAAGGCGTTCGTCTGGAGCATGATCGGCACAGGCTGCATCGCCGTGGCCCAGAAGCTCTTCTTCGCCTCCTGGCCTCTCTACACGGCAATAGGGGTCAGTATGATCGCCGCATTCTTGTTGACGGTGTTGATTACGTTCCTGACGAAGCCGTCCGATACGGAGGTCCTTGTGAAGTTCTATTCGAGGGTGCGTCCCTTTGGCTTCTGGAAGCCGATCCGACTGGAAGCAGAGCGCCGAGGACTTGTGCCACCGAACGACCGGATGCCCCGCATCGATATGCTGAATGCCTTGCTGGCATCGGTTTTTCAGCTTTGCCTTGGAGTCATACCATTCTATCTGTTTCTGAGGAATTGGAACCAGGCGATCCTCTGGACGGCAGTTTGCCTCACCCTGATCGTTGTACTGTATTTCACGTGGTACAAGAACCTTCCTTCACCGGAGGAAACCTGAGCAAGATATCCGACTTCTCGTTGGAGAGCCCCGGTAGAAGTCCAACACCTTCTTGGGAGTAACGTGACACACCCATGCCGAACGCCTTGAAAACCCACGGTCATATGTCAAAGGCATGCTCCTGCGGGGCCTGAGGGTTGGGGGAGTTTCCTCGTCGGATCCAGAGAGCACGCGTTCGTTCGTTTGGAGAAAGAGGCAGCGCGGCTGCGCTAGCGACCTATGGTTCAGGTGATTCCAGTTGAGTCGGCGGCGGAAGTCGAGCTGGCCCGGGAGTTGTTCAAGGAGTATCAGGCCTCGCTCGGGATCGACCTCTCCTTCCAAGGATTCGACAGGGAACTCGCGGAGCTGCCGGGAGAATACGCGCCGCCGGCCGGGCGATTGCTCCTCGCGTATGACGGGGGTGAGCCCATTGGCTGCGTGGCGCTCCGACGGATTGACCCGTGGACGTGCGAAATGAAACGGCTGTACGTTCGACCGCAAGGGCGTGGGAGGGGGGTCGGTCGAAGGATTGCTGAGATTGTCTTCGAAGCCGCTCGAGAGCTCGGCTATTCGAGAATGCGATTGGACACACTTCCGTCGATGAGGGAAGCCATAGCGCTCTCTCAGATACTCGGCTTTCAGCCCATCGAGCCGTACCGGCCTCATCCCATCGAAGGGGCACTGTTCCTGGAACTCGTACTATGACAGTCGCTCGGACGAGGTTCCTGCAGTCCCCTCCGGCCCTCTCGAAAACGAAAGGAGGATTCCCATGCAGAGAATCGATCTTTCGACACGGTCGCGGTTCAGATGCGCAAAGAGGTCTCGATGAAGTCTGACCCACTCGCCTCTCCGGCAGAGCCAAGCCGATCGAAACTGTTCTGGGTCGGCCACCTGCTCATCGTGTCGACACTGTCGGCAGCCTATCTCCTGACGCTGTTGCCCGGCGTTGGATACACCGGCGATACCGCGAAATTCCAGTTCGTCGGAAAGGTCCTGGGGACCCCGCACGAGACCGGCTATCCGACGTATGTTGTATTGAACCATCTTTTGGTCACGCTGTTTCCTTTCGGCAGCATTGCCTACAAGGCGAATCTTCTTTCCGCCATTGCCTCCATCGCAGCATGTTTGTTCCTCTTCCGGATCCTCTGGCGGCTTCGCGTGCATTGGTGGGTTGGATGCCTGACGGCCGTCACGTTTGGCCTGACCCCCACCCTCTGGTCCCAATCCGTTGTCGCCGAGGTCTATACCCTAAACATCTTCTTCGTCTCTCTGGTCTTGTACTTTCTCGTCAAGTGGCATCAGACGCAGAGCGATGGAGCGTTTTACGCGGCGTGCGCGGCCTACGCTCTCTCGTTCGGGAATCATCTCACGATGATCACATTCCTCCCGACGGTTCTGTACATGGTCTGGGCAAACCGCCAAGGCTTCGTCATAGATCTTCGGAAAGTTCTCTGGGTATGTCTGATCGTGCTTCTTGGGGCTCTTCAATATCTCTACATTCTCTGGCGGACACACTCTCCCGATACGCCCTACCTTGAGATGAAAGCAGCCGATCTTCCTTCTCTCTGGTATAGCCTGACCGGAGGGCATTTCCGGACAAGGTTGTTCCCGTTCTCCCTCCAACCCTTCCTGACCGAACGACTCCCCTTCTTTTTCAGGCTTCTCTTCCGTGAGTATCACGTGTTGTTGCTGGTCATTCCGATCGGCCTTCTTGTGTTGAAAGATCGCAGGCTGAACATCGCATTGCTTCTAGGGTGGTTCTGCAGCACGACGTTTGCGCTCAATTATGGCATTCCGGATGTTTTCATTTACTTCTTGCCGGGCTATCTTGTCCTCGCGATCTACGCGGGGTGTGGCCTCAACAGTCTGATTCTTCAATTGCGAGGAAGAGCGACATATGCAGGCCGAGCCGCTCTCATCCTGGTTCCCATGGCCTTCTGGCTGCTGAATTTCGGAAGGGCCGACCAGCACGCCAACACGGCGGCTGCGAAGAACGTCGTAACGGTGCTCAACACCGTCCGGCGTGATGCCCTCATCATCATCCCCAGCTATGATTACGCAGAGTTCTTTTACTACTATTTGCTGGCCGGCGGAAAACAAAGAGATAGTATCTATGTCCTCTATGATATCGCGCGGATGATACCCTATTCGTCGGTTCGCTCCTATCTTGCCGAGGGCCGGCCGCTCGTGTTGCCGCTCCAGCGGATCCTCGCACCGAAAGGACTTACGGTCTACTTCTATAATGAAGAATATGAAGTCGGTTCACCGTCTACATTCTACATCGGTCCCACGGATCCGAGGCCCTTTGGGCCGGAAGTTCAGGAGCGAATTGAGTTGCGGAAGAGTGTGATCACTGGCGTGGGGTTAACCCTCACCCCACTTGCTGGAAATTTTTACAAAGTCGATGCTTCCAATTCTCAAACATTCTCTTTATCTTCGCCGAAGGACGGATCCCGTCGAGCACAGCGGCAGTAGGATACTCGTCGACAGCGAAAACCTAGACTCTGAGGAGAAAACTCAAATCTTGCATTCTTGAACCCTCAACGATCTTGGATCAAGAAAGGATCAACACATGGCCTCCTTCTCCCTGACCATCAATAAAAGAAAACGGACCGTTGATGTGAATCCTGATATGCCGCTTCTCTGGGTGCTGCGGGATACGCTCGGTCTCACGGGAACGAAGTTCGGGTGCGGCATCGCCCAGTGCGGCGCGTGCACGGTGCATATCGACGGCGAGGCTACGCGATCGTGCATCACGCCGATCAACTACTGCGACGGAAAGTCCATTACAACGATTGAGGGTCTTTCGACCGACCTCAGCCACCCGCTTCAGAAGGCATGGATTGAGGAGGATGTGCCCCAATGCGGTTACTGCCAGTCGGGGCAGATCATGACCGCTGCAGCCTTGCTCGCCCAACGGCCCAATCCAACCGACAAGGAGATTGACGATGCGCTGCAGGGAATGCTCTGTCGCTGCGGCACCTACCCGCGGATCCGTCGGGCCATCCATCGGGCTGCGCAGAACGGAGGCAAGCGATGAGCACCTCAACGACATTGACCCGACGGGACTTCATCAAAATGACGTCCGTCGCCGGCGCCGGACTCATGCTTGCATTCTATCTTCCTGCGAAGGATGAAGTGTCGGAGGATGCAGCATTTGTTCCCAACGCGTGGCTAAAGATCGATACGGACGGGATCGTGACGGTGACCGTCGCACGCTCGGAGATGGGGCAAGGCGTATGGACATCAATGCCGATGATCGTGGCCGAAGAACTCGAGGCTGACTGGTCCAAGATCCGGGTCGTGCAAGCAGACGCTCATCCAACGAAATACGGAAGTATGTCGACCGGCGGAAGCTTTAGCGTACGCGGATCGTGGCAGACGCTTCGAACGGCCGGTGCGACCGCGCGCGAGATGCTGCTCACTGCCGCCGCCCAGACGTGGGGAGTCAACAGGTCGACGTGCCGAGCTGAGATGGGCGCGGTCGTTCACGCCTCCGGCAAGAAATTTTCGTACGGCGAGCTGGCCGCAGAGGCCGGTAAGATTCCGGTCCCCACCGAGGTGCCACTGAAGGACCCGAAGGATTTCAAGATCCTGGGCAAGCCCACGCCGAAGCTCGATACCCCGTTGAAGGTCGACGGGAGCGCGAAATTCGGCATCGACATCCGCGTGCCGGGGATGCTCTTTGCATCGATTGAGAAGTGTCCCGTCTTCGGAGGGAAAGTTGCGACCTTCGATGCGTCCAAAGCCAAGGCGGTGCCGGGCGTGCGCTCTGTGATTCAGCTCGACGAAGGCATCGCCGTGGTGGCGGATTCCACCTGGGCCGCGTTCGAGGGGCGCAAGGCCCTCAGCATCACGTGGGACGAGGGCCGATATTCGAATCAATCCAGCGCTGCCATCTGGAAGTCGTTCGAGGAGGCAGCGAAGTCGCGCGGCTCCATCGAAAACTATGAAGGGGATGCTGAAGCCTCCTTTGATGCAGCCCCCACGAAGGTCGAGGCGGTCTACTATGCTCCCTTGATCGCCCACGCGACGATGGAAGCGATGAACTGTGTCGCCGATGTCCGCGCAGATCGATGCGAGATCTGGGCTCCGACCCAATCACCACAAGCGTCACAAAATGACGCCGCACGAATCCTGGGCCTTTCAGTCGACAAGATCAAGGTGCACGTCACACTCATCGGCGGAGCGTTCGGCCGCCGGCTGCAGACCGACTTCGTGTCTGAGGCGGTGAAAGTCTCGAAAGCCGTCGGCGCGCCCGTGCAGGTCGTCTGGACGCGTGAGGACGACATACGGCACGACTGGTACCGCCCGTGCACCTACAACGTCTTCAAGGCCGGGCTCGACAGGGACGGCTGGCCGATCGCGTGGCTGCACCGGATCGTCGGCCCGAGCTCACGCGGGTTGGCGGTCGGGGGCTCCACCCCACCGTACGCGATCCCGAATTTCCAGATCGACTCGCACATCGAGGAGACAGGCGTGCCGATCGGCGCATGGCGCTCTGTCGGCCCGTCACAGAATGGATATGTGACCGAGAGCTTCATCGACGAGCTTGCGCATGCAGCGAAGAAGGACCCGTTTGAATACCGGCGCCACCTCCTCTCGAAATCACCGCGGCTGCGGCGGGCCCTCGAGGTCGCAGCAGAGAAGGCGGTTTGGCCCGCCCGAACGCCGCCAGCCCGACAACGCCGTTCTGGCGGGCAGGCGGGCGGGAGTAAGCCGTTAGCCGCCGGACACGGACTCGGCATCGCCGCGGTCGAGAGCTTCGGCAGCTCGGTCGCGGAGGTCGTTGAGGCATCGGTCGACAAGAATGGAGCCGTACAGATCCACCGCATCGTTGCCGCGGTGGATTGCGGGCCGATCGTGAACCCAAACACGCTCGAGGCACAAGTGGAAGGAGGCATTGTGTATTCGCTGAGCTCTGTCCTGAAAGATGAGATTACGATTGACAAAGGGCGGGTGGTCCAGGGCAATTTCGACGACTACCGGATCCTGACGATCAGTGAGATGCCGCCGATCGAAGTGCACATCATTCCGAGCACGGAGGCCGTCGGTGGCATCGGGGAGCCCGGACTCCCGCCTGTCGCACCTGCTTTGTGCAACGCCCTATTTGCTGCAACGGGGAAACGAATCAGGCGGCTACCGATAAAGGCCGCGGACTTCAAGGAATCTTAACGATGGAGAGGGCCCACCGATGACAACTGCAAAAGAACCGATCAAAGCGCCGATGCCGGAGGGCATCAATGTCGAGCATCGCCCGGACGGCCTGAGGCTTTCCTACCGATGGTTTTCGGGGAAGTTCGTTCTTCTAGCTATCTTCTGTCTCTTCTGGGACGGATTTCTCTTCTTCTGGTACGGCATTGCCTTTACGCAAAAGGCCGACTCGATGATGCTCATCTTCCCCGTGATACACGTCGCCATCGGCGTCTTTCTCACCTACTACACCCTCGCGGGCTTCTTCAACCGCACGTTCGTTTCAGTCGGCCGCGGGACGCTGAGCATCGAGCACCGACCGATCCCCTGGTTCGGCAATCGGACGTTGCAGGCATCCGAGATCTCCCAGCTGTACACCGAGCAAATCACCACCAGCGGGAAGAACGGCCCGCGGGTATCGTACCAACTCAACGTGGTCTCTCAGGAGAACAGGAAGATCAAGCTCCTCACCGGCATGGATTCCCCGGAGGCCGCCCGTTTCATCGAGCGGCAGGTTGAAGATTGGCTCGGAATCCGAGACAGGCGAGTCGAAGGCGAACTGCCCGAGTGACGGCCTGAACCGGAGAATCTATCGATCAATGACGAGAGGAGTCCCCATGGTAACAAATTTCTTGAGAGTCGGTTCACCCTCACCGGGTTTCGAAACGCTTCCTGCCACGGATGGAAAGAAGTACTCTTTGAGCGACTTTTCCGGCAAGAAGATCCTCGTCGTCGTTTTCTCATGCAATCACTGCCCGTACGTCCAGGCATATGAGGATCGGATGATCAACCTTCAGCGGGAGTACGCCACAAGAGGCATCCAGCTGATCGCCATCAATTCGAACGAGACGGTCCATTACCCCGAGGACAACTTTGACGAGATGGTCAAGCGAGGGAAGAAAAAGGGATTCAACTTCCCCTACCTGCGGGACGAGGACCAATCGGTCGCCGAGGCCTTCGGAGCAACCCACACCCCGGAGTTCTTCGTCCTCGACCAACAGCGTGTGCTCCGATATCACGGGAAAATGGACGACAACTATCAGAGTCCTTCCGACGTGAAAGTGCACTACCTCAGCGACGCCGTCGATGCACTCCTGGCCGGGGGGGACGTCAAGCAGCCGGAGACATATTCCATCGGCTGCACGATCAAATGGAGATAAGACGGAGCCACTCTTGGAAGAGGGATTCTCCTATCCGGACTATTTCGCGCGGTTCTACGATGTCATCTACGCGCAACTGAGAACGATCGATCGGGACTATTTCCTCCGCAAGATCCACGAAACGAACGGTCCGGTGCTCGAGATTGGGGTCGGCACGGGTCGACTCTTCGTGGACGCGCTCAACGCAGGGGCCGATGTCTACGGCGTCGACATCAGCGCCTCGATGCTCGATCAGTTGAAGGCGAAGGTCGATCCAAAGCATCATCACCGCATCTGCTGCCAGGATGCACGGTCGCTCCGGCTCAACAGGACGTTCGACCTCATCCTCGCTCCGGCACGGGTCTTCTCGCATCTTCTGGAGATCGACGACCAGCTTCGTGCCCTCGACAGTGTATATGAACATCTCAATCCCGGCGGCAGATTCATCTTCGACGTCTTCGTTCCCAACCTCGACCTGCTACTCCACGGCGTCAACGAACAGTTCGATTTCGACGGCGAGTACGCGCCAGGGAAGAGAGTCAAACGTGTCATTTCGTCGAAATCCGACCTCGTCAACCAGATCAGTCACATCACGATGACGTTGACGTGGGATCAAGACACCGGCGTGAAATCAAGGACCTGGCAGACACCGATGAGATTCTTCTTTCGGTACGAACTTGAGCATCTGATCCGCCGCACGAAGCTCAAACTGATAAACATCTTCGGCGACTACGAGGAACACGAGCTGGGTTCCCAATCGACCGACTTTGTCGTCGTCTGCGAAAGACCAAGCTCAACTCACTCTTAACAGGAGGTCTCCCATGGCTGCAGTGCATGTCAACTACCTGGCAATCCTCGTGTGCGGCGTCATCACGTTTCTCCTCGGCGGGCTCTGGTATTCCCCCCTGCTCTTCGCGAAAAAGTGGGTCGCACTCTTGGGAAAAACCCCGGAGGAGACGCAGCAGGCGTCGAATCCGATGATGTATGTCGTCGCGTTCATCACGGGACTGATCACCTGTTACGCCCTGGCCAACGTCGTGAACTTTGCGGGCTCCTCGACCCTCGTCGACGGCGCTCTTGTCGGACTGATGTGCTGGATCGGTTTCGCGGGAGCGACAAGTTATAATAACCAGGTGAATTTTGTCCAGCGACCTCGCGCACTGTGGGCGATCGATTCGGGATACAACCTTGTCTCCTTCATCATCACCGGTGCTATCCTTGCGGTCTGGAGGTGAATGGACACCTCACGTTCCCTCTGATGTGAGGAGAAGGGATTAGGAGAAAAGGTCAGAGCAATGAAAGAGCTTCAGGAGATTCTTCAAGCGTTTGAGGCAGTCAAGCAGGCCGAGGAAAAGGCCGTCCTCGCCACGATTGTGAAGGTGAAGGGATCCACCTACCGCCGGCCCGGCGCGCGGATGCTGATCAAACAAGACGGCTCAACCGTCGGCGCCATCAGCAGCGGGTGTCTGGAGGCGGATGTCGCGGAACGAGCAAAGAAGGTGCTGGAATCCACTGAAGCCGTCACCGTCGTGTACGACATGACCCCGTCGGAGGAGGATGTCTGGGGTCTCAACCTCGGCTGCAACGGGATCATCCATCTTCTGCTCGAGCCGATCCCGTTCAGCGTCGATTCGCCGCACCTCAAGTTTCTCAGCGAGTGCATGCAGAATCAGAGAACGGGGGTGGTAGCGACCGTGTTCCGGGTCGACGGCGAATTCAAGGCGAAGGTCGGATCGAGGTTGATGCTCAAGGAGGACGGCTCCGTCAGCGAGGACATCAAGAACCCTGCGCTCTCCTCAGCGCTCGTGGAGGACTCCCTGGCGGCCCTTCGGTCCAGGCAGTCGGGTGTGAAGGAATATCGATTCACCGAGGGTGTGGTAGAAGCATTCATCGACGTGATCCGTCCACCCGTCCCGCTGCTCATTCTCGGCGCCGGAACGGATTCAGTGCCTGTGGCGCGTCTTGCGAAAGAACTCGGCTGGCACGTCACGCTCGTTGATCACCGCCCAGCGCTCGCGACAAAAGAGCGCTTTCCGAACCTCGACGCATTCATCCTTGCCCGACCCGAGGAGATCGCCGAGAAAGTCCCGTTGAAGCCCCACCACGTCGCCGCTGTCCTGACGCACAACTTCTCGCACGACCTCCAGCTGCTGAGGACGCTCCTTCCCTCTCCCGTTCGGTACATCGGCCTCCTCGGACCATCCAAGCGAACGGGGCTTCTCCTCGAGAAGTTGCGCGAGACAGGCTTCACGCCATCAGCCCGGCAACTGGCACGGCTCCACAATCCGATCGGCTTGAACATCGGCGCCGAATCGCCGGAGGAGATCGCTCTCTCGATCCTTTCGGAGATTCAAGCCTTCCTCGCGGGAAGAAGCGCCGGCTTCCTCCGGGACCACAGCGGGCCCATCCACAGTCTGTAAGCACTCCGTTCCTTGGTCGGGCCCGCATTTTCCGCTCTTTCCTCTTTCTTCTTGCCGTTTCCTGCCTGAACTCGTACATTAGTCGTCGTCCCGGTCATTTCCTTCATTCACCCACAGAAATTTCTTTCAATCACCCACGGCAATGATTTCAGCTCGACTACCTCTCGCACAACCACACATGGCTCAGAAAGGATCCTCTATGCACCCGTTTGCGAAAGTGACCCTGTCGTTCCTCGGCCTCTCCCTCGCCGCTAGCCCTGCATCGTTCAGCCAGCAGCGCGACCGCGCAAAGATACCGAACCAGTACAAGTGGAATCTGGCCGACATCTACCCGTCCGACGACGCCTGGAAGATGGCAAAGGAGCGGGCGGTGGCGAAGGTTCCGGCGATCGAACAATTCAAGGGCACACTGGGAACATCACCGCAAAAGCTGCTGGCGTGCCTCGACGTCTCGAGCGATCTCACGATGGAACTGAACCGGCTGTACAGTTATGCGAGCATGAGCTCGGACCAGGACACGAGGGATTCCAAGTACCTTGCGATGCAGCAGGAGATGAGCCAGGCCTTCTCAACGTTCGCGGCGAAAGCGGCGTTCATCGAACCCGAGATCCTGAAAATGGACCGGGCGACCATCGCGAGGTTCCTCGAGCAAGAGAAGAAGCTCGGGATCTACAAACAATACCTCGACGACATCCTCCGGCGACAGGCCCACACGGGAACCGAAGGAGAGGAAAAGATCATCGCCGACGCCAGCCTCATGTCCGACTCTCCGCAGAGCATCTACGGAATTTTCGCCGATGCCGACTTCCCGTATCCGGAGGTCACATTGAGCGATGGCAAGAGCGTCAAGCTGACCAAGGCGACCTTTAGCCTGTATCGCACGCTCCCGAATCAGGAGGACCGCAAGAAGGTCTTCGCGGCCTTCTTCGGCAAACTGAACGACTACCGTCGGACCTTCGGCACGGAGCTGAATGCCGAGGTGAACAAGGACATGTTCTACACGCGGGCACGCAAATACACCTCCTGCCTGGAGTCTGCGCTGGACGGCAGCAACATCCCGGTCCAGGTGTACCACAGCCTTATCAAAGGTGTGAACGACAACCTCGCGACGTTTCAGCGCTATCTGAACCTTCGAAAACGCATCCTCGGGCTCAAGGAGCTGCACTACTACGATCTCTACGCCCCGTTGCTGAAGAATGTCGAGCTCAAGTACAACATCGACGATGCTGAGGAGAACATCCTGGTGTCGCTCGCACCGCTCGGCCAGGAATACGTCTCCGTCGTCAAGAAAGCGTTTGCCGCCCGATGGATCGATCTGTATCCGACGGAGGGGAAACGCTCGGGCGCCTATTCAAACGGGTCGGTGTACGATGCGCACCCCTACATGCTGCTCAACTACAACGACAAGTACGACGACATGAGCACGCTCGCCCACGAACTCGGCCACACGATGCAGAGCTATTTTTCGAATAAGGCACAGCCATACCCGACATCGCAGTATCCGATCTTTGTGGCAGAGGTAGCGTCCACCTTCAACGAGGCCCTTCTCATCGACCATTTGCTCAAGACCATCACGGACGACCAGATCCGCCTGTCGCTGCTCGGCAACTACCTGGAGGGGATCAAAGGCACGGTCTTCCGTCAGACACAGTTTGCCGAGTTCGAGCTGCGGATACACGAGATGGCGGAGAAAGGGGAGCCGCTCACGGGCGACGTCCTGAACAACCTGTGCTTGGAGATCACCAGGAAATACTACGGCCACGAACAGGGCGTGTGCATCGTGGACGACGAGGTCAAAGCGGAGTGGGCGTTCATTCCCCACTTCTACTACAACTTCTACGTCTATCAGTACGCGACATCGTTCACCGCTTCCGCTGCTCTCTCCGAAGAAGTGCTCGCGGGAGACAAGGAGGCGACGAAGCGGTACCTCGAGTTCCTTTCCGCCGGCTCTTCCGACTACCCGATCAACCTGCTGAAGAAAGCCGGCGTCGATATGACGACATCGCAACCGTTTGAGCTCACGATGAAGAAAATGAACCGCGTGATGGATGAGATGGAGAAGATTCTGGACAAAATGAAAAAATAGCTTCGACACTCAACTGAACCACACATCTATGAGAGAACGGCCGGGGATTTGGCCAACGGCCTTCCGGGAGGAACCCGACGATGTACCGGACAATACAAGATTTCCTTGACGATTGGAAATACGAGACCGAAGCGACACTCAAGATCATGCATTCCCTCACCGATTCGTCGCTGGGGCAGAAAGTGACGACCGAGGGGCGTTCGCTGGGCTTCCTGGCGTGGCACATCGTGCTGACGCTGGGGGAAATGGGCGGAAAAACCGGGGTGAGCGTCAAATGTCCGCCTGAGGAGACGCCGCAACCGTCGAAGGCGGCGGAGATTGCCGCGACGTACGAGACAGCAGCAACGTCCGTCGCGGACGAGGTTCGTGTGAAATGGACTGACCGCTCCCTCCTCGATGAAATCGAGATGTACGGCGAGAAATGGAAGCGCGGCCACGCCCTCTCCTCCCTTTCGGCGCATCAGATTCATCACCGCGCCCAGATGACCGTCCTGATGCGGCAGGCGGGACTGAAAGTACCTGGGATCTACGGTCCTTCCCGCGAGGAATGGGCGCAGTTCGGGATGCCGGCTCCGCAGTAGGCAAGCCGATTCACCTTGGCTGATGGTCATGTGTAGCGACGCCTGCGGGGCAAGAACAAATGAATGAAGGAGGCGTACATGAAGATCCCCTCCCTTGCCGCGATCCTGCTGGCTGCCGGCGGGTCGTCACGGATCCTCACACCGAAGCAGCTTCTGCCCTACCGGGACAGAAGTCTCCTCCGGCACGCCGCGGAGATCGCCGTGGAATCAGATGTCGGAGAAACGTTCGTTGTTCTAGGCTCTGAGCTCGAGAGGATGAAGGCCGAGCTTCGGGGCCTAGGCGTCAGGATCGTTGAGAATCCCGATTGGCAGGAAGGGATCGCATCATCGATTCGCGCCGCGATCTCCACTCTTCCCTCCTCCTTCGAGGCCGTCATCGTCCTTCTTTGCGATCAGCCGTTGATCACCGCGGAGCTCATCAATGAGCTCGTCAGAACCCGCGAGAAGACCGGCAAGCCGATCGTCGCCTGCCAGTACGAGGATACCCTCGGCGTGCCAGCCCTTTTTCATCGCTCCGTTTTCCCGGAACTAGTTCTACTCAAAGGGGACCGCGGAGCCAAGCATCTGATCGAGCACCACGGTGATCGCGTCGCATTCGTTCCTTTTCCCGGAGGGAGCGTCGATATCGATTCGCTGGCGGATTATGAGCGCTATATCAGGCCTCGCACCCTGGGGTGACCCATGGCGAGGCTCGGATCCGGCAGTATTTGCGGCCTCCACTCGCCGACTCAGAGCCTCCGTTCGCCGAAAACACTGTAACAAACAGGCGCTCGGCGTGTATCTTAGTAGTGGATAACCTATTTACGGAGGTATTTGTATGATGTATCGACACTTTTCAGAGCAATCAACCTGGCGCATCGTTCTCGGCGCTGTGCTTCTCCTTTTGGGTATGGCTTTCTTGCTGCATAATTTCTATTTTATCGATATAGGGCCAGTTTGGCAGTACTGGCCGCTGATCATTGTGGCTCTAGGGCTCAGCAGACTGTTGCAGGCTGAAACGCCCTGGGAGCGCCGACGGGGATTCTGGTGGACGTTCATCGGTTTGTGGCTGTTCGTCTCCGTCGCTCACGTGTTCGGACTGACCTTCCACGATTCCTGGCCGATCTTGCTGATCGGAGGGGGCATCAGTCTGGTCTGGAGGTCAGTCACGCCTCAACCCCAACGCCGTTTTGTGAAGGAGTAGGAGAATGGAAACAAGAAGCTCATATCGACTCAGCTCTCACCTTGTCCTCGGCTTGATTGTCGTCCTCCTCGGGGTCATCTTCACCCTGGATAACCTCGGCCTCCTCTATGCCGGCGACTATCTGAAGTACTGGCCCGCACTTCTGCTCGCATACGGGATCTGGAAGATCGCAACGTGCGCGACGCCGTCAGGAAGGGGGTGGGGTATCTTCTGGGCCTTCGTCGGGGCGATACTCCTCCTCCACAACCTCGATATGGTTTACGTCACCATTTGGGATCTGTGGCCGCTCATCCTGGTTCTGATTGGGACGAACTTGATTCTCGGTTCGCGGCGGCAGCACCGCCGAGAATTTGCTGCGGGGGCAGAGGTCCGGACCGGGGACAGCAATTCGACCATCGGTGGTTTCGCGCTCCTCGGAGCGTTCAAACGCACCAACGACTCTCAGGATTTCCGGGGGGGTGAGGCAACAGCCATTATGGGAGCCTGCGAGCTTGACCTCCGCCAAGCTTCCATCAATGACGGAGATGCCATCCTTGATCTCTTCGCCTTTTGGGGCGGCGTCGAGGTAAAAGTCCCGGAGGACTGGACCGTCATTCTTCAAGGCGTTCCTATCCTGGGGGGATTTGAAGACAAGACGCGACCGCCGAAAGCCGAATCGAAGAAGCGCTTGATCATCAAAGGATATGCGGTGATGGGGGGAGTGGAGATCAAGAACTGAGCGATGCACCCCATCCTGGCAAATCGTGAGCGGTTGGCGATCTACATGCTCGGCTGGCTGATACTCGGGGGCCTGCTGGCTGCCGTCGTCGCGCTGCCGAAGGTGTTCACCTGGACCGAGGCCCTGGTCCTCGCCATCCCGCTCACTCTCCTCTACGGAACCATCTGTCTGTCGTCGTGGTATCTCTGCCGCGTCTTTCCGCTGGAAAGGACAGGCTGGCCGCAGCTCCTCATCCTCTACGTCATCGCCGGTTTGCTCACAAGCTCGTTGTGGATCCTCATCGGCAATGGATGGGTCATCGGGTTGGAGCGCCTCTCACTCTTCGCCCCGATGGGCAAACGGTTCGTCTCGATCACTCCGTTTCTGGTCGGGATTGGTGTCGTCCTCTTTACACTGACGGTCGCTGTCCACTATCTCATCATCACATTCGAAGCGACGAAAGAGGCCGAGCAGCGCGAGCTGGAGTCGAGGATTCTCGCGCAAGAGGCCGAACTCAAAGCGCTCCGGGCGCAGATCAACCCCCACTTTCTCTTCAACAGCCTGAACTCCATCAGCGCGTTAACGACTCAGAATCCCTCTGCCGCTCGGGCCATGACCCTGCAGCTCGCCGATTTTCTCCGAAAAAGCATGCGGCGGGGGGCGCAGGAAATGATACGGTTGGAGGAAGAGGTCTCGCTCTCGCTGAACTTCCTTGAGATTGAACAGATCCGCTTCGGATCCCGTCTCAAGGTCGAGCAGAAGATGGATGGCCTCTGCAAGACGTGTCTGGTGCCGCCCTTGATCCTGCAGCCATTGACTGAAAACGCGGTCCACCACGGCATCGCACGCCTCGTGGATGGCGGCACGATCCGACTTGGAGCGGAATGGCGCGGGAGCGTGCTTCACATCAGCGTTGAGAATCCGATCGATCCGGACCACCCGAGAGCAAAAAAGGACGGCGTTGGACTGGAAAACGTGAGAAAGCGATTGAACGCGTTGTATGGGACAGACGCACGCCTTCTCACCGAGGAAAAGGAGGGGTGCTTCCGAGCCGAGATCTCCATCCCGGCACAGACAGCTCCCGAGGTGAAGGGCCGTCTGAACTCAATTTCTCCCGTCGGGTAGCACTCCGGGCAGAACACAGCCTCTTTCCCGTTCACTCGCTTCCACCTCTCGTTGGAAAAAATCCTGTCGAAATTCATCCTCTTTTTCGTACCTTTGAGGAAGAATGGAGAAACTCCGCACCGTCGTAATAGATGATGAAGATCTCGCCCGCAGCATCGTGCGAGAGTACCTTTCGTCCCATCAGGATGTCGAAATCGTTGCCGAATGCTCCAACGGTTTCGAAGCCGTCAAGGCCATCACCGAGCTGAAGCCCGACCTGCTCTTCCTCGACGTTCAGATGCCAAAGCTGGACGGGTTCGAGGTCCTGGAATTGGTGGACCAGCATCCTGCCGTCATCTTCGTGACTGCCTACGATCAGTACGCGGTGAGGGCCTTTGAGGTGCACGCGGTGGACTATTTGCTGAAGCCATTCGGCAAAAAGCGGTTTGACGAAGCGCTTGCGCTTGCCCGACAGAAGATCGCGCGCAGGGAGTCGGTGCCGCTCAGCGACGTCGTGGCTGCCGCCCGGCCGAAGGACCTCCCGCTCGAGCGCCTCCTCGTCCGAGACGGTTCGAGGGTGCACGTGATTGCAGTCGAGAAACTCGACTTTGTCGAGGCGCAGGACGATTACGTCGCACTCAAGTCCGAAGGGAAAACGCACCTCAAACAACAACGCCTCTCCGAACTGGAAGCCCTGCTCGACCCAAAGCGGTTCGTGCGCATCCACCGGTCTTACATCCTGAATGTCGAGCGGCTGGCGCGCCTCGAGCTGTATGCCAAAGACAGCCGGATGGCAATCCTGAAGGACGGAACCAAGCTTCCGGTGAGCAGGGCGGGGTACGAGAAGCTGAAGGGGTTGTTGTGACGCAATCACTCAATCTCCCGATGACCTGATGTCCCAATTCTTTTTCGCCCAATTTTCCATTCACATGCACAGGGAGGCCCTGATGCTACGACGAACTCTTCTCATCTCAACGTTACTCCTCCTCGCGGTAGCAGCCTGCCTCTCGCAGGTCACAGTCATTAAAGCCGGGAGGCTGATCGATCCAAAGAGCGGGTCGGTCCTCACCAACCAGGTCATCTTGATCGACGGAAAAATAATCAGGCGCGTCGGAGCGGGAATCCCGATTCCAAGGGATGCAACCGTCATCGATCTCTCAAACTCGACCGTCCTTCCAGGGCTGATCGATTGCCATACGCACATTCTGCTGCAGCCCGAAGACGAGGGGGCAATTCCTCCGATCATCACAAAGTCTCAAGCCTTTCGGACTGTCCAAGGGGTGGCGGCTGCGAGAGCAGACCTGGAGGCTGGCTTCACGATGCTCCGCGACGTTGACAGCGAAGGGGCAGGATTTGCAGACGTCGCTATTCGGGATGCGATCAACCAGGGCATCATTCCGGGACCGCGCCTGCTCGTCGCCGGGGACTGCCTCACCATCACCGGGGGGCACATGAACCTCGTCGGCATCAATCCGGACATCCAGGTGCCGGAGCCGGGGCTGCTCACCGATTCGCATGACGCGTTGATCGCCGCCGTCCGCCGCAATGTGAAGTACGGCGTCGACCTGATCAAGATCTACACGACAGGGAGAACAAGCCAGAATGATCCCGTCACGCTGGAGCCCCTCTGCACGTTTTCCGAAGCGGAGATCAAGCTCGTCGTCGACGAAGCAAAACGGTGGGGGAAGGATGTTGCCGTCCATGCCTACGGCGGCCAAGGCGCGAAGAATGCGATCCTCGCCGGCGCTTACTCCATCGAGCACGGCATGCTGCTCGACGATGAGACGTTGAAACTCATGGTTGAACGCGGGACATACTGGTGTCCCACGCTCTGCGTCTACATTCCGGAGGACGAGAATGCGCCCGTGAGCGACATGGTCAGGCGCATCATCCCGCGTCACAAGGAGACCTTCCAGAAAGCGAAGAAGATGGGTGTGAAGATTGCCTTCGGCACCGATGTGGGCGCCTATCCGCACGGGCATTCCGCCCGGGAGTTTATGAAGATGGTGGAATATGGAATGAAACCGATCGACGCGATCCGGTCGGCGACGACGACTGCGTCGCAGCTCGTGCACATGGAGAAACAAGTCGGCACGATCGAGTCGGGCAAATACGCCGATATCATTGCAACAGACGGGAATCCGGTCGATGACATCAAGGCATTAACCCGGGTGACGTTCGTGATGAAGGAAGGGAAAGTGCATAAGGCACCGAGGCAGTGAGAGATTAGGTCATCGCTTTTGAGTTGTCCGACAGTTGTACTGTCGGACACAACGCATGGGAGAGTTCCACTCTCGGACCATCGTTCAGTGATCAGATGACGGGTCTTCTTCGAGAATAGAACTGTCGAAGAACAGCAATCTTAGTATTTGTTGTTCGACAGTTGAACTGTCGAACATGACCCGCGGGAGAGTTTCACTCTCATATCTGAGAATCGGCCAAATTGAACTCGACGAAGCCCTACACATTCACCGACGCGGCTGAAATCTATTTCTGCACGGACGTAACTATCGGATGGCAGTATGTCTTTACTTCAATTGAGTTCTTCTCAGCCATTATCGACTCGTTGAAGTATTGCCAACTCCATAAGGGCCTACGTCTGCATGGCTACGTCATAATGCCGAATCACGTTCACACTGTGCTGTCCGCAGGCGATGGCGATCTTTCAGGCGTAGTCAGAGACTACAAACGGTTCACTTCGACCAAGATTTCGGAGCTCTTGCAGGAGTCAGAGAACAACCGACTGCTTCGATACTTTTCCCGGGCAGCCAAGAGAGCTGGCAGAGGAAACACCTTCAAGATATGGCAAGCCGGAAGTCAGCCCGAGCCCATTCTCAGTCACGGTTTCTTTCTTCAGAAGTTGAATTACATACACGAGAATCCGGTACGGAAGGGATTTGTCTCACGTCCCGAGCACTGGACGTATTCGAGCGCGCGTAACTATTACCTCAATGATCACTCTGTGATTGGGGTCGATATGTTGGAGTAGAACTCCACCATGGATCTTCTTCGACAGTGTAACTGTCGAAGAACATCAGTCATCGCTTTTGAGTTGTCCGACAGTTGTACTGTCGGACACGACGCATGGGAGAGTTCCACTCTCACACCATCACTCGGATTTGAGATGGTGGGGTAGAACTCCACCATGGATCTTCTTCGACAGTAGAACTGTCGAAGAACGGTAAAGAAGAACAATCGAACGAGAAACAAGCTGATGATACAGTCAACTCGCCTCTCAGACCTTTTCCGCAAAATCGCGCGCACGACCGTCGGCGTCATCGGCGACTTCTGCCTCGATGCATACTGGGATCTCGACGCGTATGAGCCCGAGATCTCCGTTGAGACGGGCAAGCCAACGCACGCGGTGACGAAGCAGCAATACACCCTCGGTGGTGCAGGCAACGTCATCAGCAACGTTGTCTCCTTGGGCGTGCAGAAAGCCTTTGCATTCGGCGTTCGGGCGGACGACCTGTTCGGGAGGGAACTGACACGGCAACTCGAAGCCCTCAAGGTCAACTCCACAGGCCTCGTTCTTCAGCCGACCGAGTGGGACACACCGGCGTACGCGAAGCCGTACCTCGGCGACGAAGAGCAGAACCGAATCGACTTCGGCCGCTTCAACAAGATCTCCCAGGAATCCGTGGACCGTCTGATCAGCGCCATCGAAGCCAGCTTGCCGAGGCTGGATGCACTCATCATCAATCAGCAGCTCCCTCAGAGCATCTATACTCCTGAAGTCATCGTAACGGTGAACCGCCTCGTCGAACAATTTCCTGCCAGGGTGGTTTTGCTCGATTCGCGGAATCGAAGCCTCGAGTTCCATCATACCATCTACAAGGTGAATGCCCTTGAGGCGGCCCGCCTGTTCGGAAAGAAGGCGACGAACAACGAGGCTGTTCCTCTCAAGGATCTCCAGCACTATGCAGAACAATTGCACCGTCGCTTTGAGAGACCGATGTTTATCACGCGCAGCTCGCTGGGCATTCTGTTGTTCGACGGAAATGAGTTTTCCGAAATCCCCGCCGTGAAGATCCAGCAACCTACGGACACCGTCGGCGCAGGCGACACGGCTGTCGCGGCGATCGCGTGCGCCCTTGCCGCAGGCTCATCCTACGTCGAGGCTGCCACGCTCGCGACGTATGCAGCCGCGGTCACCGTTCAGAAGCTGCGACAGACCGGGACGGCCAATCCGAGCGAGATCCTCGAGATTGCAGAGGAACGATGACCGTGCCAACCCCTAGCACGCACGGTCCAAGCTTCTCCGTGGTGGAAGCTCTGCAGAGCAGGAACGTGGCCGATCGCTCGCGTGGATTTGAGCTTCTGGTCGTCGTCTCCTGGAAGCCTGTCTACAAGTACCTGCGCCGGCGATGGGGGAAATCGAGCGACGACGCAAAGGCGCTCACGCTTCGATTCTTTTCGAGGGTGATGGAAACCGACTTCCTCACCCGGTATGTCCCGGCCAGATCGCGATTCCGCGCGTTCGTTCGCGAAGAGGTTGATCTGTTTGCGTCAACAAGAGAAGACGTGGCATCCGAGCCGGAGTCCCTCGCACTCGACTTCGGTTCGGCGGAGGAGGAATATGTGATGGACCCGGAAGATCCGAATCAACCGGCCGATGCATTCTTCGACAATGAATGGGCCCGAAGCCTCTTTACCCTGGCCATTGAGCAGCTCCACAACACACTCGAATCCCAAGGTAAGCTGGTTCAGTTCAAGCTCTTCCAGCGATTCGATCTTCAGGATCGAGCCGGCGGGGAAACCATGACGTACGACGAGCTGGCGCACGAGTTTTCGCTGCCGGTCGACGAAGTCAGACACGGCCTGGCTGGCGTCCGACAGCAACTGAGCTCCATCGTCCTGGACCTCGTACGATCCTTCAGCACAACGGACGATGAGTTTCGCAAAGAAGCCCGCTCGTTGTTCGGAATATAGGTGAACCGCAGTCAGTGTCAGAGGTGTTCCCTTATGATCCCACGACCGCCATCTGAAACGGAGCATTTTCTATGAGCCGCAAGGTGCGCATCCTTCCCGCTCTTGTCATCGTCCTTCTGTTCCCAACATTCGGCTTGGCGCAAGGGAGCACAGGCTTCGACGGCAAGTGGGTGCTCATCCCTGAGATGAGCCAGGAAATCGGGCTGTACGAGGCCCTCTCGATTGATATTCAGCAGCGGGCTTCCAGCGTTTTGATCATTCAGAAATGGGGAACCAGCCGCTCGTTCACCGACTCCCTCGCGTTGAAGGTGGGCGGGGCTGTAAACGACATCCAGGTTCGCGACCGCGTCTGGCCGAGTAATGTCTTCATGGGGCTCTCCATGCCTGTCGGATCGACGCGCCAGATCAAGGCGATGTGGGAAAAGAATGGGAAGGTCCTGAAGCTGGAGGAGTCGTATAGAATCCGTGGATCGCAGGGGCTCAGTCCCGTTTCTGCTGTGCATTCGTATGAACTTTCGGATGACAAGGAAATTCTCACCTACGCCATCGAGCGCTCCACCCGGAAGACCGGCCCACCCCTGAGGTTCGTCCTCAAGAGAGCGGGAACGAAAGAGGCGTACTTCATGCGCATTGAGGACGACTGGAGGATACAAGGGAAGCTTCCGGTGCAGGCCTTTCTCATCAGTCTTCAGGGGCTCGCAAACACCGACGCACCTCGCCTGTACTTCATCTACCCGGACACCTGGCCGTTTACGTATACCCGCTCCGTTTTTGATTTTTATCGAGAGAACCGCTTCTTCACATTCACGGAGCTCCGGACGACAGAGGCAGCCCTGGAGGCGTTCAAGAGATTTGCCAGAGGATACGTTATCTGGGACAAGTCTGTTCGCACGACGCTCATCGTCGCGTTCACGATCGCCGGTGTGGAGCGTGCCGTCGTCGTTAGCGAAGAGATGATTCCGATGGTCGAACGCGCTGGATTGAAGGCCGTGGCGGATCTCCGGGGAATCTTCACCGGTCGAACAGATGCGCAGATCTATGTCTGGGCGTATGATCATTACCGGAAGCATTGCAGCAAGGATCTGATCATCTGGATGGGAGGCGAAGCTGGAAACGTAATGAAACCGGGGGTTGCCGACTGGGGGATTGCGAAGCACGCATTCTTTACCGACCTGTCGAGCAGGGCGACCGACACCATCGAGTACCGGCTCGCCAGGAAGATCCTCGGCGAGATGAATCCCATGTCGATGGTGATGGGATGGCACTCGTACGCGAAGGACCTCGAGCGGGAGCATGTGACGCTCACGTCGAGCTTTGGCTTTCGCGTGGAGGGCTTGAACACGCTCCCCAATGTCAGCTTCAGCAGTCAGGTTCCACCATCGCCGGGATTCAGATACAGGAACAATCATTACCTCGTTCCCGGGAAGGACTACGCGCCGCAGAAGAAAGTGTACATCAGCTGTATCCAGACGGACGGGATCGGGCTCGGCGCCTGGCTGAAACCCGGCCGCGGGGAGATACCGTACGCGTGGGAAGTGACGATGAACTATCTCTGGATGGCGCCGTCGATGCTCGAGTATTTCTACACGATGGCGACTCCGAACGATTTCTTCATCGGTTGTCTCTCCGGCCCGGGCTATCTCTATCCCAAGGCAGTGCCCCCGAAGCTCCTCCGCGCTCTCGTCGCAAAGGCGGAGGAGCAAATGGATGCCCTGGACCTCAACGTCTTTGAGATCATGGATTACTCTCAAGGGGCAACGGTCGAAGGGAATACTGAGTTGACGAACCAGGTGGTGGATGCGTACTACAAGGGTATGCCCAATGCGATCGGCTTCGTGAACGGCTACGCGCCGTCGTTCACCTTCACCGTCCGTGACGGAAGACCGCTCATCTCCTATGATTACTACCTCTCCCCGACACGACCGGAGGCAGATGCCGTGGCGGACCTCGAGGAGCTTGCCAGGATCAACGGCAAGCGACCGTATTTCCTTCTTGTTCACGTTCGCGAGTCGAGCGACGTGAAGCGCGTGAAGGAGATCCTGGAGAAGCTGGGACCAGACTTCGAACTCGTGCCGCTCGATGTCTTCCTCACGATGGCAGGCAAGGAGCCGACGTTCCAGGAGCGTTTCCTCGAGCCCCAGCGATGAGAAAGAGCTTCCCACGAATCCCGTCACAACCTCTGTCCTTGACGATATGATATCATTAGATTGCCACTGCGGAAGGAAATGAGCATGCCGGACTACTTGAAACTCCTGCCCTTTATGCTGGGGATCCTTGTAATCTTCGTGCTTGGCATCGTCCTGCACGAACTCCAAACCATCCTGCTCCCCTTCGTCATCGCGGTATTTCTCTCCATCATCTTCGGACCGCTCGTGACGGGGCTCAAACGGAAGAAGGTCCCGACGTTCGTGGCGCTCGTCGCCGTGCTGCTCTCAATCGCCTGCATGCTGTTTCTGCTGGCCCTCGTGATTTCTTCGAGTGTGGATTCATTTGTGAAGGAGGTGCCAAAGTACGAGCAGCGATTCGTGGACCTCGGCTCGTCGGTTGCAGGCAGCGTGAAACAGCTCGCGTCGAGGCTAGACATTCGGCTGGAGGATGTAAACATCCAACAGGCATTTCAACTTTCGTCGATCACTTCCGCGCTCGCATCAGGCATCGGCTCCTTCCTGAACCTCGTTACCAATCTCTTCCTTGTTCTGTTGTTCATGGTGTTCATTCTCGCGGGCACGGGCGAGCTGACCGTCAAGATCCGAAAGGCTTTCCCCCCGGGTCAGGCCGATCGGATCGTGGAGGTCATCGAGAAAGTCGGGAATCGCTCACGCCGGTACCTTGTCACGAAAACGCTCATCAACGTCGCGACGGGCACCATCACCTTTCTCATCTTGTGGGTTCTGGGCGTCGATTTCCCCCTGGTGTGGGGCTTCCTCACGTTCGTTGTCAATTTCATCCCGAACCTCGGCTCCCTGATCACGATCGTCCTCCCCTTCATGCTTTCACTTGTCCAGTTCGATGGTCTCGGTACCCCCTTCTTAGTGCTCATTCTCCTCTCAGGAGCTCAACTTGTCCTCGGGAGCATCATCGAACCGAGGCTGATGGCAGCACGACTAAACCTCAGCCCGCTGGTGATCCTGGCGTCGCTCATCTTCTGGGGGTGGCTCTGGGGGATCGTAGGGATGATCCTGTCGGTCCCGATCATGGTAACGGCAAGGATCATCTTCGACGACATCGAGATCCTCCGGCCGATCTCCGTCTTAATGGGTAGACACATCTCCGGCGCGGAATGATCCGACCGACGCGAGGGGATGCTTCAAGAGGAATTCAGGTTGCGGTCCGAATTCCGCAAGTGAGAACCGCGGCTTGTTCCGCGGATGCTGGGGCGAGAGGAGTCCCTGCCTTGCTTTGACATTCCATCAGAAATCCCTAAATTGACGCTTGAATGTACGCTGCCTCGATGCGAGAGAACTGAGAAGGGTACCCCGCTATGCCCGACCGTCCATACATCCTCTCCGAAACGAGCTGGAAGACTGTGAAGATGACAACTTATGAGGTGGCGGTACTTCCATGGGGCGCGACCGAAGCGCACAACTACCATCTTCCGTACGGGACCGACATCGTTGAAAGCAACACGATCGCAGCCGAGTCGGCGCGAATAGCGTGGGAGGCCGGGGCCAAGATCGTCGTCCTGCCGACCGTTCCCTTCGGCGTCAACACCGGTCAGCTCGACATCCCGCTGACGATCAATGTCAATCCGAGCACGCAGGCGGCCCTGCTCCGGGACGTCACGGATTCCCTCTCGCGTCAGGGGATCAGGAAGCTCATCGTTCTGAACAGCCACGGCGGAAATGACTTCCGGCAGATGATCCGTGAGCTGCAGCCGGAGTACCCCGAGATGTTCCTCTGCACGATCAACTGGTGGCAGATCGTCGATCAGACGAGGTACTTTGAGGAAGCGGACGATCACGCTGGGGAGATGGAGACCAGCGTGATGTTGAAGATCGCTCCGGAGCTCGTCCGACCGCTGGCGGAAGCGGGCCCGGGAAAGGCGAAGAAATTCAAGCTCCACGGCCTTCGCGAGCGATGGGTGTGGGCTCCGCGCCTCTGGACGAAAGTCACGGAGGACACCGGCGTCGGAAACCCCTCGAAAGCTTCCGTCCAGAAGGGTGAGGGGTATCTGAACGCGGTCACGCAGAGGATCGGCGGATTCCTTATCGAGCTGGCAGCATCTGATGTCCAGGATATGTACGAATAGAGCAAGCATCGCTCATCCTTTGTTCAGCATCCCGGCTGGCGCCGCAGCGACGTCATACCAATTGCAGTTCCTGCATTCAACTTGATCGCCAGAGGACACCATGTCCGAGCTCACTCACTCCCCCGCATGGAAGGCGCTTGAACGCCATCATCAGGAGATCGCCGCGATCCACCTGCGAGACCTGTTCTCAAAGGATTCCCGGCGATTCGAGAAATTCTCCGTTCGCTGGAACGACATCCTCCTCGACTATTCGAAGAATCGCGTCACCGAGGAGACGATGTCCCTCCTGCTCGATCTTGCCCGCTCGACCGACGTAAAAGGCTGGATCGACAAGATGTTTCGAGGAGAGAAGATCAACGTCACCGAGGACCGCGCCGTTCTCCACATCGCCCTTCGCAATCGTTCCAATACCCCCATCATCGTCGATGGCGAAGATGTAGTGCCCGCGGTGAACAGCGTCCTCGATCAGATGCGATCCTTCACGGAACCTGTTCGGGCCGGCACCTGGAGGGGTTACACAGGCAAAGCGATGACGGACATCGTCAATATCGGCATCGGGGGGTCGGACCTCGGTCCCGTGATGGTAACGGAGGCGCTGAAGCCGTTCGGCCCCCCGCGGCTCAATGTCCATTTCGTCTCGAACGTCGACGGGACGCACATCGCCGAGACCGTGAAGCGCCTGAATCCCGAAACCACGCTCTTCATCATCTCCTCGAAAACGTTTACGACGCAGGAGACGATCACGAACGCTCAGTCGGCGAAGCGATGGTTCCTCGATCATGCGAACGAAGACTCGGCGGTGGCGAAGCATTTCGTCGCGGTCTCAACGAACGCGAAGGCGGTCTCGGCCTTCGGCATCGATACGAAGAACATGTTCGAATTCTGGGACTGGGTCGGGGGAAGATATTCGCTCTGGTCCGCCATCGGTCTGTCCATCGCCTTGTATATCGGCATGGGGAACTTCGAAGAGCTCCTCACCGGCGCTCACGAGATGGATCAGCACTTCCGCACGGCGCCACCCGAGAAGAACATCCCGGTGATCCTCGCGCTACTCGGCATCTGGTACAACAACTTCTTCGGGGCGGAGAGCCACGCTGTCATTCCGTACGATCAGTACATGCACCGTTTTCCGGCCTATTTTCAGCAGGGAGACATGGAGAGCAACGGCAAGTGCGTCACCAGGGACGGCCGGATTGTCGACTACTCGACCGGACCCGTCATCTGGGGCGAGCCGGGCACAAACGGGCAGCACGCCTTCTTCCAGCTCCTCCATCAGGGGACAAAGCTGATCCCGGCGGATTTTCTCGCGCCGATGCAGACGCACAACCCGATCGGCGAGCACCATCCAATCTTACTCTCAAATTTCTTTGCGCAGACAGAAGCGTTGATGCGAGGAAAAACCGAAGCGGAAGCACGAAAAGAGCTCGAAGCCTCAGGCATGAAGGGTGCAGCCCTTGAAAGGCTGCTTCCCCACAAAGTCTTTCCCGGGAACAGACCGACGAATTCCATCGTTTTCAAGAAAGTGACTCCCCGAACGCTGGGATCCCTCATCGCGATGTACGAGCACAAGATCTTCACGCAGGGGCTGATCTGGGGCGTCAACTCGTTCGACCAGTGGGGCGTCGAGCTCGGCAAGCAGCTTGCGAAAACGATCCTGCCCGAGCTGAAGACCGACGAGAGCGTCAGCAGCCACGATTCATCGACAAATGGACTCATCGCCTACTACAAGGAACACCGAGCGTAGATTTCGAAGAACGGAACGCTCGTCACGCGCTGGCACTACGGAGACCTGTCTATGCGGAAGATCATTAAGTGGGTCGGGATTGCGATCCCGATCATCCTCATCGGCATTCAATTCATTCAGCCGGAACGGACGAATCCTCCCGTCGATCAATCCAAAACGATTTTTGCATCCCTCAATGTCCCGCCCGAGGTGAGAGCGATTCTCGAGCGCTCCTGCTTCGATTGCCATTCCAACAACACATCGTGGCGCTGGTACAGTCACGTGGCGCCGACCTCCTGGCTTGTCGCGAGCGACGTGAAATCGGGTCGAAGTCGTATTAATTTCTCCACGTGGGGCGACTATGACGAGACGCGACAGATCTCCAAGCTCGATATGATCTCGCAAATGGTGACGGACGACAAGATGCCTCTCAAGACCTACCGGCTGATGCATCCGAAAGCCGCTCTTTCCAAAGCGGAGGTTGATCAGATCAGCATGTGGGCTGAGAAGGCACAGGACAGCTTCCTTGGTCCAGATTCCACCGATTCTGGCGGCAAGAAATAGGAAAGGGGGAGCGGTCTCCGCCGTTTGTGGTTTTTCTCCTGAATCTTTGTTAACCTTACCCCGGCACGTTCAGACACCGCCACTTTCTCATCGAGAGAGTCCTTCCGCGCGTATGAGGTGTGTCGCACACTCTCGGAATTCCCGGCGCCTCTCCGACGTCTCCTAAGGAGCATCGTCATGATTCGACCCATCTATACGTACACGGTTGCCCCCTCGCTTCCAAAGGAACTTGAAGCGCTTCACGAGCTTGCGCACAACCTCCTGTGGGTATGGGATCACGACATCATGGAGCTTTTGATTGGCCTGGATCCTGATCTCTGGGAGAAAACGAATCACAACCCTATGCAGCTGCTCGGGATGATCAGCCAGGATCGGCTCAACAGCGCGGCGCGCGACGACGCGTTCCTCGCGCAGCTCGAGCGTGCCTACGAGCGCTACAAGAACTATCTCGATACGAGCTCGTCGTGGTTCGGAAAGACCTACTCCCAGGTCGGCGACAACCAGATCGCCTACTTCTCTGCAGAATTCGGCCTTACGGAGTGTCTGCAGAATTATTCGGGCGGGCTCGGCGTCCTCTCGGGGGATCACCTGAAATCGGCAAGCGACCTCGGGCTTCCGCTCATCGGGGTCGGTCTCCTGTACCAGCAGGGGTACTTCCGCCAGTACTTGAACGCAGACGGCTGGCAACAGGAACGCTATCCGGAGAACGACTTCTACACGCTGCCTCTCCGCCGCGAGCTCGACAAGAGCGGGAACCCTCTTGCGGTCTCGGTGAATCTCCCGGGACGCGCAGTGCACGCCCAGATCTGGCGTGTCGACGTAGGCCGCATCCCCCTTTATCTACTCGACACCAACATCCCCTCCAACTCGGCCGACGACCAGGACATTGCCGACCAGCTCTACGGAGGCGACCGGGAGCTGCGGATCAAACAAGAAATTCTTCTGGGAATTGGCGGATTTCGCGCATTGAAGGCACTCGGACTCCAGCCCTCCGTATTTCATATGAACGAGGGGCATTCTGCATTCTTGAGCGTCGAGCGCTGCCGCGAGATGATGACAACATCCAACCTTTCCTTTGCAGAAGCGCGCGAGGCGGCAACAGCCGGATTGGTCTTCACCACGCACACGCCGGTCGCCGCCGGCAACGATTACTTCGCGCCGGATCTGATGGACAAATACTTCTCGGATTACTGGAAAGAGCTGGGTCTCACACGAAACGAATTCCTCGGTCTGGGTCGGCAGGAACCGGAAAACAATCAAGAGTCCTTCTGCATGACGGTCCTCGCGCTGCGGATGGCAAGCGGCAGCAATGCTGTGGCGAAGCTGCACGGCCAGGTCGCTCGCTCGATGTGGCACAAGGTATGGCCCGGCGTGCCGACCAATGAGACTCCGATCACGTCGATCACGAACGGAGTCCATGCACCGTCGTGGATCAGTCGTGAAATGACCGGGCTGTACGACCGCTATCTTGGACCTCGATGGAGAGAAGATGCCGGCGATGTCGGGCTCTGGGACAGGGTCCACCATATCCCTGACGAGGAGCTTTGGCGGACGCATGAGCGGCGGCGGGAGCGCCTCGTCGCTTTCGCCCGGGTCCGGTTGGCATCGCAGCTGAAAGCACGCGGCGCGCCGCCGTCGGAGGTGGCTCAGGCCCGAGAGGTTCTGAACTCTGATGCGCTCACGATCGGTTTTGGGAGGCGGTTCGCCACCTACAAGCGTGCGACCCTGCTGCTGAGAGATCCCGAACGGCTCATCAAGATTCTCACCGACAAGGAAAGGCCGGTGCAGATCCTCTTCGCGGGGAAGGCGCATCCCAACGACACGCCGGGGAAGGAGCTCATTCGCCAGATCATCCATTTTGAGCGGCATTCAGGCGTGCGGCGGCGGATGGTGTTCTTGGAGGACTATGACATGGTCGTCGCCCGCTATATGCTCCAGGGCGCGGATGTGTGGCTGAACACTCCCCGGCGCCCGCTTGAAGCGAGCGGCACAAGCGGCATGAAGGCCACCCTGAACGGGGCCATCCACCTGAGTGTTCTCGACGGGTGGTGGGACGAGGCTTACAGCGTCGAGGCAGGCTGGGCGATCGGACGAGGCGAAGAGTACGAAGACGAGAAGCTTCGAGACGAGGTGGAATCCAATGCGCTGTACGACCTGCTCGAGAAGGACATCATACCGCTGTTCTATACGAGGGGACTTGATGATCTCCCCCGCCCGTGGATCAGCAAGATGAGGAGCGCGATGCGCACCATCGGACTGCAGTTCACCACCAATCGCATGGTGAGGGAGTACGCGGAAAAAATGTACCTGCCTGCGCTTGCTCGTCACACTGCTTTTACGTCCGAGCAGTTCAAACGAGCGAAGCGGTTCGCCATCTGGAAGCAGCGATTGCGCGAGCAATGGAGCACGATCCACATCGCGGAGGTCACTGTCGACAACCACACGACGTTCAAGGTGGGCGAGACCCTCACCGTCCGGGCGCAAATCGACCTCGGCGGCCTCAAGCCGGAAGATGTCTCCGTTGAGCTTTACTACGGATCACTGAATGCGCGTGGCGAGATCGAGATCCCGAAGATGGTGCTGATGATCCCCCAAGACATGCCGAAGGGGACGGTGTACGAGTTCGTAGGGGTGAAGACGCTCGAGACCAGCGGCAGGTTGGGGCACACCGTGCGCATTCTGCCGAGGCATGAGGATCTGGACGAACCGTGCAAGCTTGGATTGATCTTGTGGGCATGATGACCTTCCGAAGGTCAATGCACACGCAGAGAGCCTTCGGAAGGTTCCCCCTTGGGTTTCCCTGTTAGAAGCCGCGGGCGAACATTCCCCAGAACAGGTCCCCAAGCTCCCACCATTTCAACATGGCCGCTCGAGCCATATCATTGGTGTAGGTGGTCAGGTACTCTCGGACCTTCGTGTGCCCCTCCGCCGAACCATCCTTCTTCAATATTTCCTGCACCCGCTGCTCGATGCCCGGGAGATCCGTGAAGCCCTTCTCTTCAAACTCCTTGGACGCTTTTTCGATATACTCCCGCGTTGATCCCCACTGAACGGTGGCGAGCCGGTTCGCACGCCGAAACCACCAGTCGGCTGCATCCGTGCGATACTTCTTCTGCCCGCAGATCTCGAAGCTCTCGGGGAGCTTCAGAGCCCCCGCGAAGATCGGGAAGCGCGGACTTTGGGCCGGATTGTCGAACGAGAACCACGCCACACCCCCGACCTCATCCGGCAGCCAGCCGCGGAGCTGAATGATCTGGGAATAGGAACATGCTGAGATCGCGATCGTCCTCATCGGCGTGACCGTTCCGGGTTTGATCGTGTTCAGGAGCGTCATCACGTCGCGGCTCATCCATGGATTTGCGACCGGGCTCTTGACCATCTCAGGCGCCTTGCCGGCAGCACTGTCCATTGCCATCTCCTGTCTGGACCTGCGCTTCAGTACCAAGAGATCCTTCGTCATGTCAGATTCGGTTCCTTCGTAGGTCTCGCGGTACATCTTGATGATGTCCTGGACCGAGACCTTGTGATCCGGCTTGACGGTGAAGGGAAGTTCTTCGGCGTCCATAGAGAGCTTCAACGACGGAGCGAAGGCATTGAGGATGAAGAACTCGCGCGTTGAGAAGGGCTTCCGGCCGCTGTAGGCCCTCCAAAATTTGAACGTTTCCTTCTTCGGATCCCACCACTTCATCTCCTCTGCGAGCGTGTAGACATTCTCCGATGCCATGCAGCGGTCCGGATCCTTCAGGTTCAGCTCGCTGATGCGCGGGATGTTTGCCGAAACACCGAGTTGATCGTTGGGAATACGGACGGCCGCCCAGACCGCCCCGACTTCAGCAGGACCGGCACCGAAGATCTCGAACTGCCACACCTCCTTCGCGTCTGCAACCGTCAGGCACTCTCCCCAGTCGCCGTAGCCGTACTTCGTCGCGAGGCTGCCCATGAGGCGGATTGCGTCGCGGGCGGTTGCGGATCGCTCCAGGGCGATGGCCTGGAGCTCTTCAATAAGGAAGAGACCTTCGTCATTGTGCAGCTCCGGTCGCCCCCCGATCGTCGTCTCTCCGAAGGCGAGCTGTTTCTCGTTGAGGCAAGGGTAGGCGGTGTTGAGGTAGGAGTACGTCTCTTCGGCCTCGGGGATTTCACCCTTGAGGATCTTCCCCCGCATGTCCGTCGAATACTCCGTATGCAAATTTCCCCAGTAGATCTTCCGGACAGCACCTTTGTCGTGCTTCTGGTGTGGCACGATGTTCAGCCACGTGCGGTAGTTGCCGTCGCAGGTATGACAGGTGATCACCGATCCGTCCGCAGCCGCGAGCCGACCGGCCGTGATGCTCGTGCAGCCATCCGGTGTCTGTAGGCTCTCGATCTGCTTCTGATACTGCGCGAGGGCCTGGGAGGTGAAGAGGAAAAGCACCATCGATATGAGAAGCGCGACGTGCTTCCTGATACTCGGGTGAAGGTGTTCCATAGTGCTGTACCCTTTCTCTGTGAAGAAGGAGGTAAGTGAGCTATTCAATTCATTCGTACCACAAACACCCGGGTTTTGCCTGTGCCGGATCCCGCAGGAACGAACCAGTTCCTTTGGCGATCACCTCCGCATATCGCGGGACACCCTCGCATACCATCGGCTTTCCGGGGTTCGCCTCAGTCCAGCTTGCCATCGTCTGGAGAACCGCGGAGGTATGCCGGCCCACACGGACATCGATCGGCCATCCTTTCTCATCAATCTTTTCGAAGAGCAGGCCGTGCTTGCCGGCCTTCACCACAAACTCATCTTTACCGGTCAGCAATTGTTCTCGTGTCGTTTTGCCCCGCGTGGCATCGAGGAACGGCTCCGGCGCCTCGAAGAGGAGGGAAATAGCATCCGAATAATCTCCGATCTCCCGGTGCGACAGCCCGTGGAGGTTCTTCGGAGAGAACTCCATCCCCATTTTGAAGCCCTCCATGTCGGTCAGCGTCATCGAGACGAACGTCGCCAGCTCCTGGCCTTTCTCGTGCGCCACGATCGTGCTGATCACCGGGTATTGTAGCTCCGCCTCGTGCAGATCGATCACGATGTCCACTTTTTCTTTTCTGATCATCTCCATGAACGCAAAGCAGGTCTTCTCCGTCAACGATCCGTTGGGTCTTCCGGGCCAGCAGCGATTCAGATTGCGGCTGTCGGAATACGCAAGGTATTGGCCGCTCGGGTAGTGGATGTAGACCTCCGGGTCGGGCCACTGATCGAGCGGGTTGGACCAGCGATCGCCGAGCCGAAACGTTTCCCCGCCCCACGGCGTGTTGATGGTGAAATCGGGAGGATAGGCGCCGCCGAGGCGCGTCACGGTGGTCGCGCTCCGGTTGGCGCTCAAGACGACAATCAGTCTCCCTTTTTTCATCATCGCGTTTTCGGCAAACAGCCACGCGGCGAGCTGTCCGCCCGGCTCCTCAGGATGCGCCCCGCCGAGGACGCAGAGCGTCGCGCCCGGTTCCTTCCCCTCCAGAAAATAGAGATTACAGTCGTTGACGCTCCCCTCGATGCCGGGAAAATAGCTGCTGAGCTTCTTGACCTCCGCCACCCCCTCGCTGACCACCACAGGCTCCTTCAGGTGCCGGCCGTCGTAAAAGCTTTTGCCCGACGTGACGAGCAGAAGGAGGCCAAGCAGACCGAGACCAGTCTTTCGGAGAAATGCCTTCATAATTCCCTCTCACTTCAACAGAAACAGCCGCAGAAGAAACGGGACCAGCACGATGATGTAGAGAACCTCTTTCTCCCACTCCTTCGTCTTGATAAAATTGTAGATCAAGACGACGCTGATCAGCCCGACCAGGATGTAGTAGATGATGGTGATGATGAGATCCATCTCAATCCCCTTCCTAAAGCCCGGTGAGAAAGCTCAAATGCTTGCTGAAAACGACCATCAACGTTCCAATCAGAATAATGATGACTGCCGGGATCCAGCATGCCCCTAAGAATCGAGCGTAGGATTCCCGGTACGCCGCCACATCGACTGTCAGCCTCCCGATGATCGCGGTTGGCGGAAGTGCATCACCGAGAGGCCAGATGACGCTCATGCCGGCGAGCGCCACGATCGGGTCGAGGCCCATCGTATTGAACAGCAGGACGAGCGGGACACCAATCACCGGCGCCGCGCCCCACATCAGCACGGCTTCGGAGAACGGGAGGACCAGAAAGAGGGATGCGAACACAACCGCCACGGGCAGCGTGACGGTCGTAACCGCCAGCAGCCCGCGCACTCCCGTGAGCGTCATGATCTGGACGAGCACCCCGGCGCAGGTCAGCGTGCCGAGAAGGGGCAGGAGTTGTTCCACTGTCTGCCGCGAGATCTGGAAGATGTTGATCTTCAGCGGCGAGAGGAGATACGACGTCAGCCCGGCGCAGAGAAACATGAACGGCAGCCCCGTGACCGGCGTCGAGAAGGGCCACGTTCTTCCGACTAAGATGAGCCCGAGGAAGACGACGAACGGGAGCAGCACCCTCAGCCAACTCATACCAGCCGGCGGCACCGGAAGATCCCCGAAGGCCTTCTCCACGTCGGCCGGCGTGCCCCTCCAGCCGAGGATGAACATCGTCAGAAGCCCGGCGATCAGGCAGGGCACCATCAGCGGCCAGAAGAACCCGACGTACGGCATATTGACCCCCGCCGCCGTCATCATCGCCCAGAGGCTCACCGGTGGCGCTGCAGCGCTCAGGCCGGCGATGATAAAAACGATCGCTGCCGTCTTCACCCTGGGAACCCCCAGGCCCATCAGCACCGTCGCGACCATTCCGCCGGTGATCAGAACGGTGACGCTTCCTGCCCCGGTGAGGGCTCCGGGAATCAGCAGCAGGATGGTCAACAGGATCAGGAGGATCGCCCGACGCCGGTGGAACCGCGCGAACATCCCGCGGACAACGAAGGCAACTCCGCCGGACTCCTTCAGAATGTTCATGAACAGCGTCGCCGTGATGAAGATGAGATTGATGTCGAGATACGTCATCGCCCCTTCGGCGATGTGCCGGGCCGGGACCCCAAATCCGCCTGCGATGCCTCCGGCGATGGCAGCAACGAACATGGAGATCTCCGTCGAGAGCTTGAACAGCTTCGCTCCCGCGTAGGCGAGAACCATCACACCGAGAACGATCGAAGTCGAGGTGGTCAGGTCCATAGGCTACTTCAAGTAGAGGCCCTTGAGGACGTCTGAGAGTTCCATATTCTTCTCAAACGCCACCATCGGTATCTTCTTTCCGGTCGAGATGGCCGTGAAGCGCTTGTCCTCATCACCGTCTTTACGGATGACAAGGAGATCGGATTGCGGACAGACGGCATCGATCGACAGTTCATCCGAGTTATCGCCGGGTGCGGCTCCCTGCGCGCGGCGCTCCATCCCCTCGACGTGTGCGCCGATGACTTTGATCCCCTGCTTCCTCGCCTCCGCGATCAGCTTCTTGGTGCGATCCAGCTCATCCTCGATCGACACCCTGGCGGCCCCCATCCCTTTCAGGCTTGCACCGGTGACGATGATGACGGATTTGAAGGGCTTCCCTTCCTTTTTCTTGTCGAGGAGATCGCCGGCTGTCGCCTGAGGGTTGTAGACGTAGTCGATGTTCAGCCTGGTGAGAAAGACCTTGAACTTCAGCGGCCCCGGACTCTGGCCGCACGACGTCAGCAGCACCGGCTGCCCGAGCTTGACGGTCTGCTTCTGCGCCGAGGCAGGGGAAGAGACGAGCCCGAGGAGAACAAAGAACAGAACAATGATCGAAACGCTCTTCATGATCGCCTCCCTCATGGTAGTTTTGGAAAGAATGCTTTTCGGTGAAGAACAAAGACCATCGCAAGCAAGGCGAAGTACACCGTGGCGATGATTCCGGTGCTCGAACGCGGTTCTGATGGTGCTCGCGGCTGGCCATCCGCACCGGCCTTCGGCAGCGGGATCGGATCCCACGGGAGGCCGTACCTCATCGCGATGCTCTTGATGTGCAGCAGATGGACGACTGGAATATGATGCTCCATCATTTCAAAAACAACACCATGCGTCTCTTTTGCAGCCGGGATCGCCGCGTGCTTGTTGAGGCCCGGCTCGAGCTTGAGAACGAGCGGGCTTGTGCCGAGTTCTGCATAACTGCCACCGATATTCACGAACGCCGCTGTTCTCCTGTGGGGAGCAGGTCCGAAATAGAGCGCCATACGCTGAGCTACGTTGCGCTGGAGGTCCGGTTCGTACAGGAAAGGAATTCCCACTTTTCGGATTCTGGCGATGAGCTGATCCCGTATCTCAGGCTCGTAATCCCGCCCAACGTCTCCGGCGCCCCCGAGAGATACTGCGGCCGACAGGACGTTCACCACGCCTTTGGTCGTAAGCACTTCGTACATGTCGAGTAGAGTGAAGTCGCTGCGCGTCGCGCCGTAGGAGGAGGAACCGAGAGAGAGGATGATCACGGGATGGACACCCAGAGCCTCCGTCGCGGCAAGTGTCGCGGCGAAAAGCGCAGGAAACGAACCGGAAGCGCCGACGGCGATCGTGTGACCAGCGTTGACGCCGGCTTCCTGCAGCAGTTCGACAATGACCCCTGCCATATTTGGATTCGTCGTGGTGCGCTTGGCTTCGACGCTGCCTAACGTCGTCGTGATGTCGGTATGTTCTGGGCCGATGAGACCTGTGTGGTTGGGATCGACGGCATCGTCAAATTGAAACCCTCGCGTAACATACTCCTGGCGAACCACCTCAATCGCCCGCTCCATGAGCCTAGCCGCCGTAGCCTCGGTTCTCGGAGGCAGGTTGTCTGCAGGAGACAGAGTGCGTTCGGCCGCAAATGCAAGGAGGCTGAGGGTGCCGCAGACGAGAATCACCCTTTCTTTGGGAAGATGAAGATATCTGTTCAATGCACCTGCGAAAGACTTTGTCAACACTTGAAAGAGCGTTAGCGGGCTTCTGAAAAAGCCTCTGATGTCACTCCCGCGGCCTGTCCGCCACGCTTGTTGGCGGAAACGCGGGAGTCCAGGTCCAGGCTTATTTCTGGATTCCGGCTTTCGCCGGAATGACAAGTGAATACAGTCGGCGGGCTTCTGATCTCCTAAGCCACCAGTCCCAGAATCTTGCCAACAAAGTACACTGCGACGGTGACGGTCACAAGTCCTCCCGTCGTCGAGACCACTCCCTGCTTCTGAAAATTGTTCGCGATAAGCCCCGGGACGACCCAGCCGATCACCCTGAATTCCAGCGACGCTGGGTAGAGAAGCGGGAATACCTGCAGCCAGCAGAACGTCCAGAGCGCGCCGACCAACACCATGAATACGAACATCCTCCTGCCGAAGATGATCAGGAATCGTGAGGCGAGCTTATAGCACAGGTAGGTCAGGCCTGCCGCGACGAGCGTCCCGAGTAGTCTCGACGGTTGGTTGACGAAGAGCACCAGATAGCTCGGCACAATGAGTCCACCGGGGTAGATACCGGTCGCACTCGCGAAGAGAAGCGTGGCCAGCAGCGCGACGAAAACCAGCTCATAGCCCATAGCCCTGACCCACCTCCTTCCAGTATTCCACAAGGGCCCGCCCGGCGCCGACGATGTTGCCGAACCCGAAGAGAACCTCCCCTTCTGCCATCGTAGCTGCAATGTGATTGGTGATTCGTTCCGGCTCTCGTGAGCTGAGGACTTCGACACTCTTCACCCTTCTCCGAAGAACTTCTGCTCCATCGCCCGTGACGTATATTCTCCGAAAGTATTCTGCCATTCCATTTCTCAACGATTCAACCCACTGCAGAGTCCTATCACCCCGGTCAGGACGGAGGCTGAGCAGGCCCGTCATACCGGCGCTACGCGGAGCCAACAGTTCCCGAGTTTTCTCAATCACCCTCAGCGTTGACTCCGGATCATTCGCCGCAAAGGCATTCGCAACGAAAACCTGCTTGCCGCCATCCATATAGGTCCACATTCTGAACTTGCCGATGTCGTAGGAAGTATTCAGGATCCCATGCACAATCGTCTCATCATCGAGCTTTAGGTCTCTGGCGAGCGCCACGACGAGATCCAGATTTTCACCAAACTCGACCTTCCCAAGCTCCGGCCTCTCGTGAAGGAGCGAATCAGAGAGACCACGCGAGACCGAGACAAGCTGATGCGGCTGCGATCCCTGACTTCCGTCATCGAGATACTCTTCATATTCCTCGGGCAGGTAGACCTTTGCTCCAGACGGAATATCGAGCCGAAGTACTCTGGCGATCTCTTGCTCCGTCTGCCCCATTGCATCGACGTGGTCGCGTCGGACATTCGTGAACAGAACGATGTCGGGCTTCAGAATTTGGCACGATTCGACGGTGTGATTCTCAGGGCGGATGCTCATAATCTCGACAACCAGGTAGTCGGCCCCAAGCTTTGCCGCCCGCCTCAGGGCTTTCTTCTGCTCCAAAATCGTGGGCATGCCGCGCCGCGCGACATCCTGAACTGACCCGTCGGGCAGGACAAATTGAGCCTGAGAGCCTGTCGTCTTCGCAGCCACCTTGTAGCCGCTTTCCCGGAGGACAGAGGCGAGAATCCGGACGACGCTAGACTTGCCCCGTGTGCCGGTGACGGTCAGGACGGTTGGAATCGACCTCCTGAGGCGGCCAAGTTCAATTCTCTCGTACAGGAGATAGAGGAGAAACAGCGCGAGTGTGGAAAGAAGGATGGTCAAGACTCTCCCTGCAGCGAACAAAGACGCAAATGTGCCGTATAATCTATTCAATAATCTCCGGGAAGCAAACCGTGAGATAGAGAGGCCCAGTGTGGACGATGAAGTCAAGTGACAACTCGAAGGGAATGTTGCGGCAATTTGGTAGGATCAACAATCTCGGGATGAACGGCCATCTTGAACGCGGCGTTCGCGTTTTGCCGCGGCACCAAGATCTGGTTAGTACCCGCAAACGCGGATCGATTCTCCGAATGAGAGGATATTGACGCGGGTGATAGCTGGTTGGTTGCGGCCTTACGGAACGACCTAATTCAGGCGGCCTGAAGAAGCCCCGCCCAAGCTTTGCGGTGAGATATAGACGAAGACACTCGGTCAAGTTCTAGACCAACTTCGCGTAGAAATTCCACCCTCCCCGCCTCTCCAAAAATGATCAAGATGCTCTTGGCAAAGCTGATCAGGTCCGCTATATAGATGTTCTGGCCACTGCTGAACTCGCGAATTATTCGTTCCTGTATCTCTGCGCGATCGCCTTCCTCAATTCCTCCTTGGGGCATGAACAAGATTTCATTGATCTGTTGTGACCTCGCAATTCCAAGCTTGGAATCCATTTGCACGAGCGTAAGGCTCCTGTCCTTGACCTCAACAATAAGGACGATTTTCCCCTCTGTCCAGCACTCGATGTCAGCAACCATGCCGGAGGATGCATCCGCGACATTTACTTTCTCTCTCCTCAAGTCGTCAAAAAGCCTGAACTTCCTACCGATTATTCTGAGCAAAGCTGTCGCAATGGCTTCCAGCCTATCTCCTCCAGATCTCTCTCCCATGAAAGTCTCTATTATGCCGATCGTCTTGTCCAGACTGATCCTATTGGGAACCGGGTAGGTTACCTTTACTTCGTCAAGCAAATCATAGATCACAAACAAAACTTCATCGAAGGCGCGGAGTGTTAAGACCTTATCGTCATCTCGTTCGACTTTTCTAAGCACAGTAACAAGCTTATCCCAATCCTCTTTGTTCTTCTGCCTCGCTCTGTTCTCAGGGGTAACGGAAGTACATCGCAACGGGTTACTGACGTAGGGCTCTGGGGAACCGCCCAGGACTTGATGGTTTTGCCTGTCGAAGGGGACAATGACGTCATGCGCAATCGATCTCGCGTCGAACGCGCCACGGGATCTGAAAGAAGCTTGAAGCGAACGGCAATCTAGAGAGTGGTCAACGCACTTGCAGAGCAGCTGCGTCGGAAGGACATATCTGTAAGTTTTGGTTTTGCTTCTGAGACAATCGTTGATGAGTCTCTTTATCCTCCTGTGTTCTTTGCCTAAAGGCTCGCTTGCACCACCCTCGGTGCGGTACGCCAGCATCGAGTCCCAGCGGTCCTTCAAGTATACGGTACATTTCTCCTGGAATGAAGGCTCGTCTATTTTTTCGGCCATTTGTAGTTTGTCCAGAGGATTTCCGTTCTTTCAGACTTTATGGAAAGAGCCTTCTTGGGCTTGCCGACATGCACGTACCAGTCTTTGTACAGCCGTTGCATCAGGTCACATTTATATCCAGAGATAGCTACCTTCCCCTTCACGCTTTTCAGCAGGTTCGCAAGTTGTTCGTGATTCTCATCGCTCATTTCGTAGCGATATGCCTTCGGATCTCCTCTTGATTCGTGCGGATACGGAGGATCACAGTAGAACACAGTGTCTGAACTGTCGTATCGGCGAATTACCTCCAAGGCGTCATCGTTCTCGATCTGGACTCTAAGTAGCCTCGATGCAATGTATTCAAGTGCCTCAACACTACCAAGCCACCTCGAGACAGCACCCGCCATTCCCGCTCTTGACGTCGCCAGACAATTCGCCCACCTCCCAGCCGACGCTGTTTGAGCGAGCCCGGTTCTGACCTGACGAGCTCGAACGAAGAACCTTCTAGCTCGCTCTATATCCGACAAGCCGCTGCCGTTTCCGTTGGCCTCTATCGCGAGCTGGAACTCGCGGCGTGAGAATGGGGTCATCCCGATCGCGTAAATCAGGTCATCTTTTTTCTCTCTGATTACCTTGAAGAAGTTTACCACCTCACCATCGATGTCGTTGTACGTTTCGACTGGCGAAGGCTTTCTGTTCAAGAGTACTGCTGCAGAACCGCCGAATGGCTCGCAGTAGTGCGTAGTATATGGTAACAGCGGCAAGAGCCAATCGAGGTGGTTGTACTTTCCACCATACCAGCCAAACGCAATCAGTTTTTTCGACTTGCGCTTGATCTCCGCCGCGGGGGTAAGGGTAAAATCACTCATATCGCCTGCCATTTGTGCCCCTAATATATTGCAACTTCCTCAAGGTATCAAGACAACTCCTTATAATAGTAGGAACGAATCTGGGTAACAGAGAATCACGCACCTAGCCAAGGGATCTGGACGTGAGATCTGGAGGCCCGGGTTTGCACAACGTCCAATGGCTGGCTTGATGTTGAGTTGATTCGGTGTGGACCTGCCTGTACGCCTAGGGGGCGGACATTCCAGCCCAAATACTCCGTATGCCGGGAGAAGATTGCTGACACCACTGATACAGAGGTTCAACTAGGGCATTCAATATTCCGGAGTTTTCTTGGGAAAATTTTTGTTATATAGTCTGCTACGCTTTTTCCATGAATCTTCGTACCAGTAAGGCAGCCGTGACTCGAATCCCACAAAGGTCTAATCCTATGGCAATTGCCGCTTCTATTCACCAACCAAGGAGTCATCATGAAACAAATCCTGATTGCTTCAGTTTTCCTCTGTTTCGGTAGCATTGCGATGGCCCAGTCGATCTTCCCCTACAACTCCTATGTCGAGACCTTGCCGAACGGGCTCCACGTGATCATAATCCCGGTGGAGAGTCCGGGCCTTGTGGCGTACTACTCGGTTGTTCGCACCGGGAGTCGTGACGAGGTCGAGCCGGGAAAATCCGGCTTTGCCCATTTCTTCGAGCATATGATGTTCCGCGGCACAAAGAAATATCCGGCTGCAGTCTATGATAGCATCATCACGAGCATCGGTGCAAACGCCAACGCCTACACGACCGATGACTACACCGCCTATCATCTGAATTTCGCCAAGGAAGATCTCGAGAAGGTCATCGAACTCGAGAGCGACCGCTTCGAGAATCTGGACTATGAGAAGCCCGCGTTCCAGACGGAAGCTGGCGCGGTGTACGGCGAGTACCGGAAGAGCATCACAAGCCCGTTCTCCGTGCTGAACGAGAAAGTCCAGGACCTCGCCTATGACGTACATACGTACAAGCACACGACCATCGGCTTTGAAGCCGATATCAAAGCGATGCCGGAGCAGTACGAGTACAGCAAGTCTTTCTTCGCACGCTTTTATCGGCCCGAGAACGTCGTGTTGCTCATCACCGGCGACATCGATCCGAAAGCCACGATGAATCTGGTGACAGAACATTACAGCGGATGGAAAGAAGGATACGTCCCTCCCAAGATCACAACGGAGCCGCCGCAGAAGGCCGAGCGGACGGCGGAGGTGACTTACTCCGGCAAGACGCTCCCCATCATCGACATCGGCTACAAGGGGGATGCATTTGACCCGACGAACAAAGACTACGTTGCCGGCCTGCTCTTGGGCGACCTTGCCTTCGGCGAGAACAGCGATCTTTACAAGAAGCTCGTGATCCAGGAGCAGAAGGTGCAGTTCATCAGCCCGAGCATCCCGATGAACAGGGACGTCCCGTTGTTCGAGATCTACTCGATGGTGAAGAAGATGGAGGATGTCGACTTCGTGCGGGATCAGGTGTACAAAACGCTTGAAGAGTTCAAGACGAAACCCGTCGACGAGAAGAAGCTAAACGACCTGAAGCGGCGCAACAAGTACGATTTCCTGATGGGGCTCGACACCCCCGACCATGTCGCCGGCGGGTTGGCACGCTTCGTCGCCGTCACCGGCGGCATCATGGCGGTCGACGAACTCTTCAAAGAATTCGACGCGATCACGCCGAAAGACATCATGGACGCTGCGGAGAAGTTCTTTACCCCCGAGCGGCGGACGGTCGTCGTCCTGAAAGGAGCCCAGTCATGAAAACGATGACACTGATCTCCCTCTTGCTGATCTCCTCCTCGCTCTTCTGCACAACGTTTGGAGAACAATACGTGGAAAAGAACGCGCCCATCCTGCTGCCAGTGAAGAACGACCCGACCATCTCCTTCCGTATCTGGTTCAACGTCGGCTCGCAGAACGATCCCGCCGGCAAAGAGGGGCTCGCGTCGATCACTGCCTCCATGCTCACGGATGCATCGACGCAGAAGAACAGCTACGCCGAGATCATCGACAAGCTCTACCCGCTTGCAGCGAGCTACGACGCATCGAGCTCCGTTGAGATGACGGTCGTCTACGGACGCACCCACAAGGACAACCTGAATGAATACTATTCCCTCTTCACCGACGCCATCCTGCGCCCGGCGTTCAAGCAGGAGGACCTCGATCGGATCAAGAGCCAGGTGCTGAACTACCTCGAAAACACGCTTCGCTACGCAAACGACGAGGAGCTGGGGAAGGCCGTCCTCTACAACGAGATGTTCACGGGAACGCCCTACGGTCACATCAACGCCGGCGCCATCGATGCGGTCAAAAGCATCACGCTCGGCGACGTGCGCGAGTTCTACGAACGCCACTATACGCGCGACAACCTCGTGATCGGACTCGGCGGCAGCTACGACGCGAAGCTGCTCGACCAACTGAAGAAGGATCTGCAAACGCTCCCCGCCCCGTTAACGGGGCCCGCCGGCGCGCCCAAGCCGGTCGCCAAACCGCAGCCGAAAGCGCTCAAGGGATTCCACGTGACGATCGTCGAGAAGGACGCTCCCGCGACGGCAATCAGCATGGGGTTCCCGATCGACGTGCTGCGCGGAACGAAGGACTGGTACGCGCTGGCGATCGCGAACTCATGGCTCGGCGAGCACCGGAACTCCAGCAGCCACCTCTACCAGGTGATCCGCGAGGCGAGGGGATTGAACTACGGCGACTACTCGTACATCGAGAATTACCCCAACGGCGGGATGCGGCAGCTGCCGCCGCAGAACGTGAGCCGCCGCCAGCAGATCTTCGAGATCTGGATCCGGCCGGTCCCGAACGAGACCAGGTTTTTCGCGCTGCGGGCGGCGCTCCGTGAATTCAAGCGGCTGGTGGAGAAGGGAATGACCATGCGAGATTTAGAGCTGACGAGGGAATTCCTCAGCAAGTACGTCCTCCACTACGCCGCCACGACCATGGAGCGGCTCGGGTACGCCCTGGACGACAGGTTCTACGGAATCCAGGGGAGTCATCTCGAGAAGTTCCGTAAGATGATGAAAACGCTGACGCTTGCAGACGTCAACGCCGCGATCAAACGGTATTTACAGTATGGAAATATGGAGATCGCGATCGTTACGAAGGATGCCGAGGCATTCAAGAATGCCCTCGTCAACGATGCGCCGAGCCCCATTACCTACAGCACACCCAAGCCGGAGTCCGTCTTGAACGAGGACAAGGAGATCAGCGTGTTCCCTCTGAAAGTGAAGGAAGGGGATATTGAGATCGTGCCGGTGGCAGATTTGTTTTTGAAATGAAGGCAGATGTCCGACTTCTGACGCTGAAGAAGGTTGACTTCGCAGCGGCTGCACCAATGAAGAAGTCAACCTTCATCTAATAAGAAGTCGGACACCTTTTTGTTAAACTTTCGGCTTCTTCAGAAGTCTAAGAAACGACTGCAGGGAGGGGTTCTCAATCACGAGATGCATTATGGAGAGGAGAGACGTATGACCGGCTCTGAAGAGATTCGAGCGCTCGCCGAACGGATGGCTGCCGCAGTGGCCTCCCAAATAACAACATCCGAGAGTGTCGGACGGGTGATAAGAAGCATCCCTCCGCCTGAAAAATCCACTCAGCCGCCTAAGAAACAGACCCCCGACAGCCCCCGTGCAATCGATTCAGAGAGTGGTACTCGAGAAACGGGCAAATTCGACATCCATTGACAGAAACTACCAGGACAGATGTCCGACTTCTCACGCCGAAGAAGGTTGACTTCGCAGCGGCTGCATCATTGAAGAAGTCAACCTTCAACTGAAAAGCCGGACATCTGCATCATTTTCCCTCATTTTGCGGCCTCCGTCATTTCCTCACGTTTCAGCTCAGCCCTGTACTGTTCCGCCCGTGAAGGTCTCCTCCGCACCTTGAGAGTAATATCGTCCAGAATCGTGTAGACTACGGGGATCACGACCAGTGTCAGCAGCGTCGAGCTGACCAACCCGCCGATCACGGTGACGGCCATCGAGACGCGAAACTCCGAACTTGTCCCGACAGCGAGCGCAACCGGCAGCATCCCGAGGATCATCGCGAATGACGTCATCAGGATCGGGCGCAGACGTTTTCCACCCGCCGAGAGAATGGCATCGAACCGGCTCATCCCCCGCCGCCGGTCCTGGTTGATGTAGTCGATCAGCAGGATCGAGTTCTTCGTCACCAGCCCCATCAACAGGATCAGGCCGATGTACGCGAGCATGTCGAAGATCTTGCCCGTCACGAGCAATGCAAGGAAGGCGCCGATGACAGCAAGCGGCAGGGCAAGCATGATCGTCAACGGCTGGACGAACGATCCGAATTGCGACGCCAGCACCATGTAGATGAAGATGATGGCAAGCACCAGCGCCACGGCGAGCGATTGGAAGCTCTCGGCCATCTGCTGCGCCTGGCCGCTGATTTCTATTGTGACCCCTTCCGGGATTTTCATCTCCGCGATCCTCGTCTGGACGTCATTCTTCACCTCCCCAAGCGACCGATATTGTGCGATGTTCCCGGCGACCACGATCTGGCGCGTCCTGTTCTCACGATCGATCTGCGTGGGGCCACCGACGATCTCCAGCCTGGCAACCTGAGAGAGGTTGACGAACGTGCTCCGCACCGTCGGGATGTAAAGGCTGGCCAGCTTGCCAATCTGCTGCCGATCGCTTTCCTGCAGCCGAACGCGGATGTCCCTCTCCTTCTCGGACTCCCGAAACGTCGATGCCACGTCGCCGCCGATGAACGTGCGTACGACGCTCGCGAGCTGCATCGTGCTGACACCGAGCCGCGCGGCGTTCTCCCGGTCAATGGCTACCCGAATCTCAGGTTTGGGGGGACGAAGGCTCGTGCTCACATCGACCAAGCCGGGAACCCTGGCGAGCCGATTCCTAAGCTCCTCAGCCGTCCTCGAGATCAAGGCCAGGTCGCCGCCGCGGACATTGACCTGGACGGGCAGCTGCGCAACGGTGCTGGCCGCCGCGCCCGTCATCGACACGGCGTCCTGGAACGTCATCTTCGCGCCCGGGATGATAGCCAGGAGCGGCCGGACCTTGTCCTGGTATTCGCGCGGCCTCCGAATCTCCGGCTTCAAACGAACGTGGAGCACTGCCTGGTCGACTGCGCCATCCGTCGTCCCCACGACGGTAAACACGTCGGTGATCTCGGGCTGGCTCGAGAGGATCCCCTCGAATTTCTTTGTAAGCGCATCCGCCCGGTGCAGGTTGATCCCCGGAGCATACTGGAGATTGACGTTGAATTCGTTCCGCTCCCCCCTCGGCGGTCCCCCGGTGCCAACCACCTGGACGATGGCAAGGCTTCCGACGAAGAGGAGGGTTGCAAGAGCCAGCACGGTCTTCCGGTGTTTCAACGACCAGACGAGCGCAGGCTGATAGACATCGTTGAGCCGATCGTACATCGCCATCGCGGGCCTCATCATCCTGCCAAGAAAGCCCACCTCCTTCCCTCCACTCTTCTTGAAGAAGTACGCCGATAGGACCGGGGCGAACGTGAACGCCTCAAACAGCGAAATGAGGACAGCGGCGGTGACCGTGATGCCGAACTCCCTCATAAACTTCCCGACAATTCCTGTTGCGAATGCGACCGGCAGAAAGACTGCGACGATCGTCAGGGTCGTCGCCGTCACGGCCAGGGCTACTTGTGCGGTCCCCTCACGTGCGGCGGTGAAAGGGTCTTTCCCCAACTCATCCGTATACCGGAAGATGTTTTCCCGCACGACGATCGCGTCATCGATCAGGAGACCGACGGAAAGGCTCAGGGCCAGAAGGGTGATGACGTTGACGGTGAACCCGAGCGCATACATGACGGCAAAGCCGCCGATGATGCAGACGGGGAGGCCCGCCACCGTGACGAGTGTATTCCGGAAATTCCCAAAAGAGAAAAACACCACGACGCTCGCGAAGATCGCCCCGAAGATCAGACTCTGCATCACGTCGCTCTTCGCATCACGGATAAACTCCGACTCGTCCGACGAGATCCTGACGTCGATCCGAGGGAACTGCTGCTGAAGCTGGGCAACTCTCTTGCGGAGCCCTTCGGCAACGGCAACCGTGTTGGTCCCCGATTGCTTCCGAACGGAGAAGATGACGCACTCCTTTCCGTTCATGCGCGAGATCGCTCGCTGCTCCTTGAACCCGTCTGTCACCTTCCCGATATCGCTGAGATAGACCAGCACACCCCCGACGCCCGCCACGATCACATTCTCGATATCCTTCACACTCCCAAACTCACCATGGGTCCGCAGCAACAGTTCGTGCTCTCCCTCCGAAATGTGGCCGGCAGGCATGTTCAAGTTCTCGGAACGCAGGGCTTGAACGACCTGCGCGATCGATAGGTTGCGGGACTGCAGCCGGGCAAAATCGACATCAACCCGCACCTCACGCTCGAGGCCTCCAACTACCTCGACCGAGCCGACACCGTCGATGCGCTCGAGGGCCGGCTTCATCTCGTCCTCCACGGTGCTCCGGACTTGATCCAGCGGCATCCCCTCCCGTTTGCCGACAACGCCGAACGATATGATGGGAGCCGCGGAGGGATCGAACCGGTCGATCACAGGGTCGAACGCGTCACGCGGAAGCTTGTTCCGGATCAGCGACACCTTATCAGTGACATCCGTCGTGGCCCGGCGAGGATCGGTCTCCAGCTTGAATGCGATGATCACGATCGATACGCCTTCCGAGGAGGTCGACTGGACCTTATCGACGCCGCTGAGCGAGCTAACGGCATCCTCGATCGGTTTTGTCACCTGGGTCTCGATCTCCTCCGGACTCGCCCCTTGATACACCGTTGTCACTGCAACGATGGGAAGCGAGATGTCCGGCAGGAGCTCCACGCCGATCATCGAATATGCCACCAGGCCGATCACCACGATCGCCGACATGATCATCGTGATGAACACAGGCTGTCGTATCGAAATGTCCGCTAGTTTCATTGTACTCTCCAATTCCTTGCGGCGGCGTTCGTGTCTTCCGAGCCGTTCAAGGGCGCGCCGTTACTTTCCGGCAACTCGAATCTTGTCCCGATCGTTCAACAGTTCTGTCCCTGTGATCACGAGCCGGTCTCCAAGCTGCAAGCCGCCTGTGATCTCGATCGAATCCTTCATCGCGATCCCCGTCGTCACCGGCTTCATCACGGCCGTTGAATCCTGCACCACGAAGACGACCTTCCTACCCTCCCGCTCGGTCACTGCCGAGAAGGGGATCAGCATCGCTTTTCTCCGTTCAAGGACGAGGTCTGCCTGAACGAACATGCCCGGTTTCAACAGGTGACGTGGATTTGCAACGCCGATCTCCACGTCGATTGTCCGGCTCGCCGGGTTTGCAAGCGGGCTGATATTCGTCACCTTGCCGGGGAATTTCTGATCCGGATACGCGGGTGAAATGACAAGAGCGGAGTGGCCGACCGATACGAATCGAATCTGGCCCTCCGGCACCGGGACGATTGCCTTCACGAAATCGATTTCGACGATCTGGCAGAGGGGCGTGTTGGGATTGACCGCAGCGCCGGGGTTGAGGAACACCTTCGCGACGGTCCCCTTCGCGTTCCCGCGGACCTCATACTGTTTGTAGTCATAACCGACCTCGTCCCGATCGACAAGTGCCACAACCTGCGCCGGCGAGACGTCATCATTCATTTCCACAAGGTTCCTGGCAAGCTTGCCGCTGACTTTCGGGTAAATCGTGACCTCCGACCGCGCACTGATGGCGCCGCTCTGGTAGATCCTCTCAACGACATCGCTTGCGACCGGCATCCCGACCTCGACCGGCGTGACCCGTTCCGCGGTGACCTGGTTCGTGAGAGCCTGCTTCGTCTGCAAGGCAACGATCGCTCGATACGCGATGAACCCTACGACAGCCAGTCCGATGACGGTCCAGACAGCTTTTTTCATCATATCCTCCTGATTGAATTCGAGCCAAGTCGGACAATTCCGGCCTTCAGTATGGAGCAATTCCTATAGCTTTGTCCAGATTTGCCCTGCTCAGAATTGCATTGTAGACGGTCTGCAGGCGGCTCAACCTTGCGTTTTCAAGGGCCGTATGCGAGTCGAGAAGATCAACGACGCTGAGGAGCCCCTTCTCGTGACGCTCGCCGGCGATCTTCAACGCTTCCTCCGCCTGTTTCACCTTCACCTCTTCAATGCGGATCTTTTCCTCGTTCATGGTCACGTCCGAGACCGCCTGGTTGACCTCCATCGCCACCGCAACCGTCATGTCCTCAGAGCGCATCCTGGCCAGCTTGAGATTGACATCCGCTTGATCCAACTGGTTCTTGACGCGAAAGCCATCAAAGAGAGGATAGGCCAGGACCACGGATGCGTTCCAGTTGCCGCGGAGGACGTCAAGGTTGGGCATGAAACCGTTGCGCAACCCCCACGCGACGCTCAGGTTCAGGTTCGGCTTGTTCAAGCTGTTGGTCAGATCCACCTGGGCCATAGCGATGCTTTCCTGGTGTTTCATTTGCCCGATCTCACGACGGTTCGCGATCGCCGTGCGCACGAGCGATTCCAGGTTCGGAGCAATTGCCTGGTACGTCAGCGTTCCGCCCAGGAGGGCCGGTTCGTTCAGATCGCGACCTGTCAACTTGTTGAACAGCAGGCAGAGCTTCTTCAGGTTGTTCTCAGCTTCCAGCCTCCTGCTCCTTATGCCTCCGATCTGCACCTCCATCGTGAGGAGATCGAAGTTTGAAGCGAGGCCGGCTTCGTAGCGCGTCTTGGTCGTTTGCAGCCGGCTCTCGAGAGAATGCATGCTCTGGTCGAGAACATCGATCCCTTCCTTCGAGAGAAGGATGCCGTAGAATAACTGGGTCACCTGATATGCTACGTTCTGCCGCGTGAGCTCCAGGCCGCTCTCTGCCAGCCTGACGCCGATCTCGCTCATCTCAATCCCGGCCTGGGTCCGACCCCAGTTGAACAGGGAATGCTGGACCGAAAGCCCCGCGTTGTAGATATTCTCGATGCCGAACTTCATAGTGATGGGCGGTCCGAACGGCCCCAGCGATACCGTGTAGGATGCGATCGGGCCGAGGCGGGCGTACGACGCCAGGGCGCTGACCTGCGGCAACAACGCGCTCCGGCTCTCATCGACCTTTGCGGCAGAGCCCGCGAGGCCTTCCTCCGCTTGCAGGATTTGAGCGTTGTGCTCGAGAGCAAGCGAAACGACTTGCTGCAGCGTCAACCCTTCGCCCTGAGCCGACACGCGAGACACGAAGGCGCAGAGCACGAGCAGCGAGCCGAGAGTTACAAACCGTTTCGTCAAGCTGATGGACATCATCCCTGAACTCCTCCCTGGATTGCTTTCTGTTCGAGTCGAACTGAGACGAGATGAAACTTCTCGAACGCGTCTTCGAGCATCGCCTGTTCCTCATCATCGAGCACGGAGAGGATCCGCTCGTACGTCCGCAGCAGCGCCTGCCGCCGCCGCTCCATCATGTCGGTGCCGGATTTGCCGAGCTTCACCACCATCCGCCGGCGGTCCTCGGGAAACGTATCCCTTGTGACCATGCCCGCCTTCACGAGCCGATCGACGAGCTGAGATGTTGTGCTCTGTGCAAGCCGAAGCCTCGTCGCTAGCTCGTTGACAGAACATTCACCGAGCTCGCGAATTGCGATCAGCGCCTGGTACTGGTTGATGGTGATCTTCGCGCCTCCGTCTCCACCCAGCTTCGCGTCCCCCAGCACACCCGAAATCGTCCCGTTCGCCGATATGCTTGATGTGGGTCGGTCGTGATGCCAGAGGGCGATGGAGCCCATGATCTTCGGCAGCAGGCCAATGATCCGCTCCGCCCGTCTCGCCACTTGGTTGTTGCCCATATTCGGAGCCTCCTTTGCCGCAGAGAGAATCAACTCGCGTGCCAATTACATCGAAAGACGATATAATCGCGCCTCGATGGATTTTGCCCCTGATTCCAGGCTTTCCCGATTCCTGGAAGCACCGACAATCCCATCTGTCGGAGATTCTCGATATTGGCAGCAGGAAATGAGAAGTTGGTATCACCTTGTTCCGATTCTCCTTAGTCGGAGGGAAAGATCCAAGTCGACGGAGGTCGTGATGCTGGCACAGCGACTGGTCATGTGGTCGTCGCTCCTTCTCGCGCTTGACGTTCTCTCAGCCGATGGCTAGTTTACTCGAGCGTCGTCGACACCCTAAGCGACGAAAGGAGAGTTGTTATGATCCTCGTATCTGATGTGAAAGAGGGGGCAGCGCTGAAGCTTGATGAAAAACTCTATAAGGTCCTGGAAATTGTCCGGCATGCCGGCAGCGGACAGATGCACGGGTTCGTCGAATTGAAATTGAAGGACATCCGGTTCGGTCACGTTGCGGACAGGCGATTCAAGCAAACGGACAAACTGGAAGACGTTGACCTCACCAAACGCCAGATGGATTATCTCTACTCCGATGCCGAAGCCTGTTACTTTATGGATCCTGACAATTTCGAGCAGGTCGGCGTCCCAAAGAAAGCCGTCGGTCACATTGAAAAGTTCTTAAAGGAGGGGATGAAGATAAGCGTCGAGCTCTTGGGCGAGGAAGCCGTCTCGATTCAATTTCCGAAGATCGTCGAGCTGAAGGTCGCAGCGACCGGAACCGGCATTCGTGATGGTCAGGATAACACGATGAAACCGGCGACGCTGGAGAACGGGATGGAGGTCCTGGTCCCCCAGTTTGTCGAAACCGGCGACAAGGTCCGCGTGGACACGGAGAAGGTGAAGTATGTCGACCGGGTGACGATCAAGAGGGTGTGAGGCTGCCACTCTCAACTTGCAGGCTGATCGAAGCAGAATACGCGCAGGAGGCCCTCCTCTCCGTCCCTTCACTGATCCGATCGAAGAGCAAAGCGATTCAGATCATTCAGTTCGACCCCCGAGAAGTGGAGGGGTGGTAGACCGACGCTCTTAACGTTCCTCCCGGGGTCTTCTCGCACGGGCTCCGTCATCAAGTCCCCTCTCAAGCGTGGGATCGCGGGTCGGAGAGAGGGGACCTAGGGGTGTGTTCTTTTTGGCTTTTGCTTCTCTCCTCTAGCGTGCTTCTCACGATCGGCAGGCTCCGGTTCCGCCAGTCCCCTCTGCAGCGTCGGCTACTGTGTAGGCGAGAGAGGAGTTACCTGTCCGCCGTTCTCTCGCAAGCGGGTGCGTCATCAAGTCCCCTCTGCAGCGCGAGCTAGCGTGCAGGAGAGAGGGAATTGACTTGTCCGCCATCTTTTTGGCGGAGGGGTGTGTTCTCTCAACCTCTCGCTTCTCATATGCTTCTATCCACTCCCGAATTTCCCAAAGCACCCCTTCAAGATTCTTTTTCACTTCATGGTCCGGGAATCTCAAAAAGTGTATTCCGTTCTTTTCGATTTCCTCCTGTCTTTGCCTATCCTTATCGAGCTTTCCTTCGTGCGATATGCCATCGATCTCAATGACCAGAGACAGCCGCGGACAGAAGAAATCCACAACATACTTGCCAATTGGTTTCTGCCGATGGAAGTCGTATCCCATCATTTGCTTCCCCTTCAGCTCATTCCACAGAAGGATCTCCGCGAGGGTCATATCTTTCCTCAGCGTCCGAGCGATCGATTTAAGGCGGGGGTTGTATGGGAGGGAGCGACGTTTCATTCATCTGGGGAAAAATGTGACACACCCCCCCCGCCTCACGGTAGTCGGGCGGGTCTGCTCCCCTCCCCGCCAGACCGCACGGCGGGCTGGTCTCGACCCACATGCTTGCCCACGAGAGGGGACGTTGTACACATACTCCTAAAACAGCGGTTGCGTTTTTCAGCAATATCCGTCTATGGTGCAACGGCTAGGAGCTCAGGAGCTGCTCCACATATCGTGCGATGGCCGGCGAGGCAGTGAGACCCGGCGAGTCGATGCCGATCAGGTTCACAAATCCCTCGAATCCCCTCTCCCTCTCATGGACGATCACAAAATCCCGCGGCGGTCCGCCCGGGCGCTGCAATTTCGGCCGCACGCCGCTTATATCGGGCGAGATGTCCTCGTCCATCACAGCCGGCAGGATGTGACGAATCGACTCACCGAACGCGTGGCGCTTTGACTCGTCGACCGCGTAATCGAAATGGTCGCCCCGGACATATTCGAGATCCGGCCCGAATTTCAGCCGGCCGCCCAGATCCACGAGGGCGTGGATGCCCAGCCCCTCGTCATGTGGCACGGGATACACCAAGCGCGAGAGCAATCGGGCTATTGACGAAGTGACGGCAAAATACGATCCTTTCGCATATGCCAGTCGATACCCGGACCTGTCGGGATCGATGCCGACCATCTCGGCGACCCGGTCGCATGAGAGCCCCGCAGCATTGATGACTTTCTCGCTGGTAAAGGAGGATCGGAGACCGCTCTCGTCGATCGTGATCCTGTAGCCATTATTGAGCGGCTCGATTCCAACGACCTCGCACCGGTGCTGGACCGTTGCCCCGTTCCGGAGCACCGAGTGGTAGAAGAAATCCATCAGCTCGTGCGCACTGAGGATGCCTGTCGACGGAGAAAAGATCGACCCAACCGTGTTGATGTTCGGCTCGAGCTTCAGCGTTTCCGCGCGATCCAGCATCCTCAGCTCCACCCCGTTTTTCGATCCATTCTCATAGAGCGCCGCAAGCTTCTGGAACTCCTCTCGGTTTGTCGCAGTGATGAGCTTGGTGCTCTTCCTGTGAGCGATGTTATGCTGTCGGCAGAGGGCGTACAGCTCATCCCGCCCCTCGACACAGAGCGTGGCCCGCAGCGATCCGGGGGGATAGTATATTCCCGCATGGATGACCTCGCTGTTGCGGCTGGAGGTCTCCATCCCGTACTTCTCGTTCCTCTCCAGGATAACCAGGTTTGGATGTTTCTCCGAGAGCCGGGCAGCGATCGCGAGGCCGACAACACCGGCGCCTATGACGGTTATGTCAAAATCTGGCATAGCAGATGGAATCAAGCAGCAAGAATCAAAAGGAAGAATGAGCAGCTGAAAGATAGCAAAAAGGTCGCCGAAAGGACAGGTGGCCGTGTGCTGTTGACCGCCTCATTTTACTCTTTGCGTTTTGATGCTTAACTTGGCTTGTTCTACCAACGTATCTTTCTCTATCCCCAGAAGCGCTCAGTCATCCCTCATGGGAGGAAACACCATGACCAGCAGAATATTGGCCATCATCATTATCGCACTTGCTGTGGCGATCGTCGCAGGCGGTTGCGCACCCGGGGGCGGTTGGAGCACCCCGGAGAAACCAGCCGGGTTCTTCACAGGAGTCTGGCATGGGTGGATCGCTCCTATCTCTCTAGTTTGGGGACTTTTCAACCCGTCCATCCGGATCTACGAACCGATCAATACCGGCTGGTGGTACGACTTCGGCTTCTACATCGCCATCATCGGAGGGTTCGGAGGGATCGCGATCTTCCGAAAGAAGAAAAAAAAGGACAAGAGTGGAGAGTAGATCAAGCAAAGAAGACATCTGTCATTTCTTGATCATTGGGATGACGTCGTCGAACTGGCGGCAAATGGTACTCGAGGCACATGCCGCCATTGTGAAGGATTTCCTAACTCCATCTATCTATCTCAGCACCATTCATCAACTTAAGTGGAAGGAATGAAATGAAACGACTTGCGACACTGACGATTGTCATCGGCTTCTGCATGCTGATGCGCGGCATCGGCTTTGCTCAGGAACGGGAGGACCGCACGCTGCTCACTTGGGACCAGATGCGGGCCATCATCAACGAGGCCTCCGGCGAGAGAGCGATGCATCACGTTCTTGAGCTTGTGCCGTACCCGCGCGTCCGGCCGGGCTCTGAATACCAGGGGACGTTTCGAGAGACCGACGTCATGGTGAAGCTCGCCAGGGAATACGGCTTCAGCAGCGTGGAGGTCGAATCGTTTCCGTCGCAAGGTCAGTCGTGGCAGCCGAGCCAGGGTGAGCTATGGATGGTCGAACCAGAAGTCCGCAAACTCTACGATATCAATGATGTTGCGGTCTCGTTGGCGGCCGACAGCGAGCCCGGCAACGTCACCGCGGAAGTGGTCGACGTCGGCACGGGCGGGCGGAGCGAAGATTATGCCAACAAGGATGTGCAGGGGAAGATCGTTTTGGGTTCGACGAGCAGCGGGACACTTCAACGGCTGGGCGTGTTCGAACGTGGAGCCGTCGGCGTCGTAAGTTACAACTCGCTCCGCCCCGACAGCTATCCCGACGAGATCGCTTCCCAGAGCGTCACGTCGAATCCCCCCGAAGGGAAGAAGGCCGGTTTTGGCTGGTCGATTGCTCCGCGCGTTGCGCGTGAACTTTCCGCGATGCTGAGCAGCGGTCAGAAGGTCATCCTCCGCTCCATCGTCAAGGCTCAAACCTTCCCTGGAGAGCTCGAGGTCGTGCACGCCACCATTCAGGGGGATGGCAGCACAAACCAGGATGTCGCCATCTCCGGCCACCTCTACGAGGGGTACATCAAGCAAGGGGCGAACGACGACAACTCCGGATGTGCCCTCACGCTGGAGATGGGGCGCGCGTACATCCGCCTCGTGAAAGAGGGAAAGCTCCCCCAGCCCAAGCGCACCATCCATTTCCTCTGGGTGCCGGAGATCAGCGGAACGAACGCATGGTTGGACAAGCATGAAGACATCAAGAAAAGGATCATTGCCGACCTGAATTTCGACATGGAGGGCTTGCGCCTCTCGACGGCTGGCAGCTTCTGGGTCATGCACCGGACGCCCGACACCTTCCCGACGTATCTGAACGACGTCGGCCAAAGCTTGATGGAGTTCGTCGCGGAGCTCAACCGGGAGCGCGTCCGGTATCGTGCCACCGGCTATGGATTCACGCTGCCTGTCGTCTCTCCGAACGGCAGCTTGGATCCGTTCTATATCAAAATTGACAAGCATTACGGTGCCAGCGACCACGTTATGTATATGCAGCATGGCATTCCATCCCTTATGTTCATCACCTGGCCGGATATGTGGTATCATTCTTCGCAGGACACACCGGATAAGCTGGACCCCACCCAGTTCAAACGTGCCGCAGTGGTTGGCATCGGCGCGATGAGAGTGCTGGCCTCGGCGGATGACGCGATGGCCGCAAAGGTGGCTGCGGAGTCGTTCGCGCGGGGAACGGAGCGAATGGGCGACTCGGAGCGAAAGGGGCTCGGCTATCTGGCCGACGTCACCGATGGCAAAGACTTGGCCCAAGCGTACAAGGAAGCCCGCACGGCTGTCCGTCACCAGGCGGACGTTGAAAAAGCGGTGGTGCGATCGGCTTCGATTCTCTTCACTAAGCCGGTGGAAGGCGACAAGCAGCTGGAAGGCCTCGTTTCGCTCGTCGACCAGCGCGCCTCCTCGCTGTTCAAGGAGGTCACCGCATACTACCGGCTGAAGGCAGGTCAATTGAATGTTCGGGCGACCGAGCCCGCGACGACCGCCGTGGAGAAAGAGGCCGCAAAGATGTACGTGGAGCCCGTGGGCGGCCAGGGACGCGGCTTCGGTGCATACCGGCAGGCAATGTCGAGACTGACTCCCGAGGAGTTGGCAGCGCTGCGCAAGGTGCCGCAGCACATGAGTGCCGAACTGAACGTCCTGATCGGCCAGAAGAAGTCGGTCCTCGAGATCCGCGAGTTCCTTTCGGGTGAGTTCGAGCCGCTCCCGCTTGAGGACCTGATCGCGAGCCTCCGCGCCCAGGAGAAGTTGGGCTCCGTGAAGATTACGACCAAGCCGTGAAGGCTGAGATGAGGTGGGCGTCACCTTGAAGGTGAGGGTTACCTAACGCTCTTCAGAGCCAACAGAATTCCGATGAACATGGAATCGATATGAAGATCGCACTCATCCAGCAGCGCGCCACAACTGACAAGGCGGCGAATCGGGCAAGAGGGCTGAAAGCGGCTGAGATGGCGGCCCGGCAGGGCGCGCAGCTTGTCTGCTTTGCGGAGCTCGCTTTCGAACCCTTCTACCCGCAGGAGCCAGCCACAACGCAAGCGGCGGATCTGGCTGAGCCGATCCCGGGACCGACGACGAATGCCTTCGCTTCGCTGGCGCGACAATTCGGCATCGTCCTCGTCCTCAACCTCTTCGAGCGCGACGGCAACCGCACGTACGATTCCTCTCCCGTCATCGACACCAACGGTAGCATTCTCGGCAAGACCCACATGGTCCACGTGCCGGACTATGCCTGCTTCCACGAGAAAGGGTGCTATGCGCTCGGCAATCTCGGCACGCCCGTCTATGATACGGCGTTCGGAAAGATCGGTGTCGCAATCTGCTACGACAGGCACTATCCGGAGTATATGCGCGCTCTGGCATTGGGCGGAGCTGACGTTGTCATCATCCCGCAAGCCGGTGCCGTCGACGAATGGCCGGAGGGTCTCTTCGAGGCAGAGATGCGGGTCGCAGCCTTTCAGAACGGGTTCTTCACCGCTCTCTGCAACCGCGTCGGCAAGGAGGCGCGACTGGAGTTCTCAGGGGAGTCATTCGTGTGCGACCCCGAAGGGAAGGTCATCGCCCGTGCGGGAGAGGGCACGGAGGAGATCCTCCTCTGCGACATCGATCTCGAGATGGTCCAACGCTCGCACGCGCGCATGCGGCTCCTTCCCGACCGCCGCCCCGAGCTTTACGAGGCGTGGCGGCAGAAGCCGAAGAAATAGCAGCAGAGCGCATTGCCGGTATCAAACCACCGGGGCTGTTTGTTGATGCCGCAGGGAACTGCTCCAGTTCGAGTGGCTTCCCGTCGCCCCTCCTCCAAGTCAATCCGCACTAAGCCGCGGTTGTATCTCTCACAATTTTTCAATACCTACGATCATCACCTACTCCCAGCGCCTAAGAAGTATCACTCCATGAGCGTTCACTCCAAACCCGAAAAGGGTACTGCAGAACGATTTGAGACCCTCTACCAGTCCCCGAAGGTCCTTGCCCGGCGCCGAAAAGCGCATCAAATGCTCGGCCTCGGGTTGGGTGAGTCTGTGCTCGACATCGGCTTTGGGCCGGGCTTCTATGCTGCCGAATTGGCTGAGGCGGTTGGACGGAGCGGCCACGTGGATGGCATCGATACAAGCGAGAGTATGTTAGCCCTCGCCAAAGCTCGCTGCGCAAAGCTCCCCTGGGTAACCCTCCAACTCGGAGATGCCGTGCAGGTCCCCTATCCCGACCTCTCATTCAGCGCAGTCCTGGCTTCTGCGGTCTATTCCTACGTTCGCGATCTGACGCAGGCTCTCGCCGAGCTCCGTCGAGTTCTCCGCCCCGGCGGACGAGCGCTGATCATCGACGTCGATTGGGATACCTTAGTCTGGCATTCCACGGACCCTGTGCGGATGAAGCGCATCATCTCCGTTTGGCAGGCGGAGTATGCCGACCCCCATTTGCCACGCACGCTTGCGCCGCGCCTGCGGCAGGCAGGCCTCCAGGTGGAGCAGCTCGAGGCCAACGTCATGCTGAGTACAGAGATTGATCCGTACGTTGAGGGGGTCACCAACCTGATGAGCGCCGCCGCCCCGGGCCACCAGGGCATCACACCGGAGGAGGTCGCTGCCTGGGAAGCAGATCTTGAACAACTAGCATCTTCAGGCGTGTATTTCTTCAGTTTGAACCAGTATTTGTTTCTCGTGAGGAAACCCGCCCAAAGCTAGAGCAAGCCAAGAATCGAGTTTGGCGGAAGCGCAGGACGAACGTGAGTTCGTTCCCCCGCCGAGACACCATCGTTGTCGATATCTGAAAGGAGATCAAAGCTATGCGTCGTGAGAAGAAAATCGGTCATCTGGATCGACGGGGCTTCCTGAAAACCGGGCTGACCGGTGCAGTAGCAGCGGCGACGTTGCCCGCCTTGGCGGGAATGGAAAGAGCCGTCGCCTCGCCCCCTTCCCGCGTAAACGTGCAATCATTCGAGCTGGACGAGATTACGATCGCTGAGCTTCAGGAGGGAATGATGTCTGGCAAGTTCACTGCTCGTTCCATCACGGAGAAGTACCTGGACAGGATCGAGGCCATCGATCAGAAAGGGCCTGCGATCAAGAGCGTGATCGAGGTGAACCCTGACGCACTTGTGATCGCCGATGCGCTCGACAAGGAACGGAAGGAGAAGGGCCCGCGGACTCCGCTGCACGGCATCCCGGTGCTGATCAAGGACAACATCGACACGGCGGACCGGATGGCCACAACCGCCGGCTCGCTGGCGCTGGTTGGCTCGAAACCTCCCAAGGATTCCTTTCTCGCTCAGAAGCTCCGTGAGGCTGGGGCGATCATCCTCGGCAAGACAAACCCGAGTGAATGGGCCAATATCCGCTCGAGTCATTCGACCAGCGGCTGGAGCGGCCGCGGCGGGCTGACGAAGAACCCGTACGCGCTCGACCGCAATTGCTCCGGCTCGAGTTCCGGCTCGGGCGCAGCCGCCGCAGCAAATCTCTGTGCAGCAGCCATCGGCACGGAAACCGACGGCTCGATCGTCAGCCCGTCGTCAGTCTGCGGGACCGTGGGGATCAAACCGACGGTCGGGCTGATCAGCCGGACGGGGATCATCCCCATCTCCCACACACAGGATTCCGGAGGTCCGATGGCACGCACGGTCCGCGACGCTGCCGTTCTGCTGGGGGCTCTTACCGGGGTCGATCCGGAGGACAAAGCGACTGCCGAGAGCAAAGGGAAATCCTTCACCGACTACACGAAGCTCCTCGATCCGAAGGGACTGATGGGGGCAAGGATCGGCGTGGTGCGGCGGTACTTCGGTCTTCTGGATGCGATGGACCCGGTGATAGAAGACGCGCTCAACGCGATGAAACGGGAGGGGGCAACGCTCGTTGATCCCACGAAGATCGAGTCGCTCGGCAAGCTCGGCGATTCCGAACTGACGGTGTTCCTTTACGAGCTCAAGGCGGATATGAACGCCTACCTCGCCCGCCTCGGATCAGGCGCGCCGGTGCATTCGCTGAAGGAAATCATTGAGTTCAACCAGCGGAACAAGCAGCTGGAGATGCCGTACTTCGGCCAGGATATCTTCATAAAGTCGGAGGCGAAAGGTCCCTTGACGAGCAAGGAGTATCTCGAGGCGCTGAGGAAATGCCGCCGGCTCGCGCGCACCGAGGGCATCGACGCAGTCATGGACAAGCTCAAGCTCGACGCGCTGGTCGCGCCCACGGAAGGGCCGGCCTGGCTCACGGATCTTGTCACGGGCGACCACTTTCTCGGCAGCAGCTCCACTGCGGCGGCCGTGGCGGCCTGTCCGAGCGTCACCGTTCCCGCGGGATTTGTCTTCGGGCTGCCGGTGGGGATTTCCTTCTTTGGACGGGCGTGGAGCGAGCCGGTCCTCGTCAAGCTGGCCTACGCGTTCGAGCAGGCAACCAAGTTCAGGAAACCGCCACGGTTCCTGCCGACCGCCGATATGCGCATCTAGCAGGTCACTGAGCCCCCTGACTGTCATTCCGGCCGAGCGAAGCGAAGAGCCGGAATCCAGAAATTGGCCAAATTGCGCGCTTCCACTTTCCGCCGCTTCCAAGGGAGCAGAGCCTATGCGAAACAACGACCTCATCGAGCAAGTCCTGAACACCTGGCGTGTTCGCGATCGGATCGACCTCCACCTTCGCGATGCGAGCAGCACGATATGGCATAAGAGGAACTCCCTAACGGTGAAAGGTATACCTATGCGTAAGATTTCTGCAACCCGATGTTTCTTCCCCGTCGTCCTCGCGCTTCTCATCAGCTCTCAGGCCACACGTTCCCAAGTACTTCCCAAAGACCTGGATGCATACGTCGTGAAGGTCCAAAAAGAACTCGAAGTGCCGGGAATTGCCCTTGCCATCGTCAAAGACGGCAAAGTCCTCCTTGCAAAGGGCTACGGCGTTCGTAAGCTGGGGGAATCTGCGCGTGTCGATGAACACACGTTGTTCGGCATCGCATCGAACACGAAAGCCTTCACCGCAACGGCAATAGGCTTGCTCGTACAGGAAGGAAAGCTCGAATGGGACGCGCCGGTCGTGGACTATCTTCCCTGGTTTGCGCTTTCCGATCCCTATGTGACCCGGGAGATCACCATCCGCGACCTTCTGGTACACAGGAGCGGACTGGGGCTAGGCGCCGGCGATCTCCTCTGGTGGCCCCCTTCGACCTACAACCGCAGGCAGATCGCCGAGCGGCTACGGTACATACCACTGGTCAAGAGTTTTCGCAGCGCCTATGCGTACGACAACGTGCTGTACACAGTCGCCGGCGAAGTGATCGAAGCCGTGAGCGGACAGACCTGGGAGCAGTTTGTCGCATCTCGCATACTGGCGAAGGTCGGCATGAACGACAGCAACGTGCGTCACTCGGATGCCACGGGCGGCCACAATGTCGCGACAACACACGCGAGGATCGACAGAACGGTGCGCCCCATTGAGCCGTTCACAAGTGATAACACGAACCCGGCGGGAGGTATCAATTCCAGCGCCACGGACATGGCTAAGTGGATGATCGTTCAGATGGATTCAGGCCGTGTTGCCGGCGGCACACCCCTTTTCTCGCCGCGAACGACTATCCAACTCTGGAGCCTTGTAACACCTATTCCGATTGGAGCGCCACCTCCCGAGCTGGCGACATTGAAAGCTAATTTCAACGGGTACGCGCTCGGGTTTGGTTTGCGAGATTACCGCGGTTACAAGCTCCTCCAGCACATGGGAGTTCTACCGGGGTACGTTTCAAAGGTGGCGATGATTCCTGAACTGAGGCTCGGCGTCGCCGTTCTGACGAACCAGGAGGCTGGCGAGGCCTACGAGTCCATCGTCTACTTCGTGCTGGATCACTTCATCGGTGGCGGCAAGACCGACTGGCTCGGAGCGTTCATGAAACTCCACAAGAGAATGGCAGCAACGGGGGCCGCGACCGAGCAGCAGATCACGGGGAACCGGGACAGCACATCTCGTCCCTCCCTCCCCTTGGCATCCTATGTCGGCAGCTATCATGACGCATGGTACGGCAACGTGACGATCAGCCTCGAAAACGGCAACCTTGTCATACGATTTGGCCATACGCCCTCGCTCGTAGGCAACCTCGAACATTGGCAGTACGACACCTTCGTTGCCCGGTGGAGGGATCGGGAGCTGCGCGCAGATGCCTTCGTCACATTTGATCTGAATCCTGACGGCAGCATCGACCAGGTGAAAATGAAGCCGGTATCCCCCGAGACGGACTTCAGCTTCGATTTCCAGGATCTCCTCCTGAAGCCGGAGAAACGGAAGCAGTAGTGGGTGTCCCAGGCAGATGTGATCTCGACAGGGATGCGCGTTGCGCAGGCTCGTTTCCCAATTGTCGGGGATCAAGCTCGTGACAGATACGCAATTGAGCAATGGGATTGTACTCATGACGGGTGGTAACAATCCGCTTGGCGTCCGAACAAGCACGCTCGGTAACCGAGCTACCGTTGTGGGGCTGGCGGATGCCACCGTAATCAAGGGCAAGCATCAACTTCAACCACCTCACTACAATGAAGACCACACATCGAACCAAGCCGAATACTGTGTATCGTCCGAAGGATGCGCGCTACGATTCCATGACCTACAATCGCTGCGGCCGCAGCGGCCTAACGCTGCCGGCCATCTCTCTGGGGCTCTGGCACAACTTCGGCGGCGTTGACTCCATCAATACCGCGCGCTCCATGCTTCGACGCGCGTTCGATCTCGGCATTACCCACTTCGACCTGGCAAACAACTACGGTCCGCCGCCGGGTTCGGCGGAAGAAAACTTCGGGAAGATCTTCCGCCGCGACTTCGCTCGGTACCGGGATGAGCTCATCATTTCATCGAAGGCCGGGTACCTGATGTGGCCAGGACCGTACGGCGAGTGGGGATCAAGGAAGTACCTCATCGCGAGCCTGGATCAGAGCTTGCGGCGTATGGGGCTGGAATACGTCGACATCTTCTACCACCACCGGCCTGATCCGGAGACGCCGCTGGAGGAAACGATGGGAGCGCTTGACCAGATCGTACGGAGCGGCAAGGCATTGTATGTCGGCATTTCGTCCTACAACCCGGAGCGGACGAGCGAAGCTGCGCAGATTTTGCGCAAGCTTGGCACGCCGTGCCTGATCCATCAACCGAGCTACAGTATGTTCAACCGCTGGATCGAGGGGGGCTTGCTTCAGGTCTTGGGAGAGGAAGGCATGGGCTGCATCGTGTTCTCCCCGCTCGCTCAGGGCCTGCTGACGGACAGGTATCTCAACGGAATTCCTGCCGATTCCCGGGCCGCCAAGCCACACGGATTTCTCAGACCCGCGCAGATCACGGAGCAAAAGCTGGCCAAGGTTCGTCGCCTGAACGAAGCGGCTCAGGCGCGCGGCCAGACGTTGGCGCAGATGGCTCTGGCTTGGGTTCTGAGGCATCCTCAGGTCACGTCGGCACTGATCGGTGCAAGTCGCGTCTCGCAAGTTGAAGACGCCGTCGGCGCGTTGAAGAACCTGACGTTTACGCCCGATGAGCTGCAACAGATTGAGGCGATCCTTGCAGGATAAGTGCCGTTCTTTAAGTGATCGGAATAAGACGGCGTTTGGGGTCCGAAGAATTCCGGTGAATTTCGGCCTCGAACGGCCTGAGAGGTTTGGCAAAGGGGGGAAGATATTCAACACACTAGAAGTCATCTCAAAAATCCTGCTGAAAGAAAAATGTCGTCCTGAGCGCCTGCCCGACTGACACGGTCAGGCGGGGAGTCGAAGGAGACATTTTTCACTCAGACCAGGCTTCGACTTTCAGCCCGCCTTGCCCCGAGCCTTCGGTGCAAGCGGTCTGGCGGGCGCTCAGCCTGACTGAAGAGTGGTTTTTGAGATAGGTTCTGACAACTTCCTGAGAGGGCTCTTACATGGAATCGTCTTTCAAGTTCCATTCCGACGACCTCGGCAAACTGATCCTGCGGTTGGCGGTTGCCGGGTTAATGCTATTTCATGGCATTTCCAAAGTCATCCACGGCATCGGCTGGATGCCGCCGATGCTGAATCAGAATGGATTGCCCGGTTTCATCGGCTACGGTGTCTATGTCGGCGAAGTACTCGCTCCCCTTCTTCTCATCGCAGGCTGGCAGACACGGCTGGCATCGTTGGTGGTGGCTTTTGACATGCTGGTCGCCGCATGGCTTGTACACAGACAAGACATCTTCACCGTCAGGGCTGGAAGCGGCGGCTGGTCCATCGAGCTTGAAGCGTTCTACTTCCTCGGCGCCATGGCCCTCTTCCTTCTGGGTGCGGGAAAGTATAGCATCTCCCGAGGCCAGGGTAGGTGGGACTGAGGTGGTGGCACTCTTATCGATCGCCCTGAGCGTCTTCTCCTTCGGCCAGACCGGATGAGGACAACATCAATGAGGAGTAACTGCGGATGTCACAGAAACGGCAGGATCACGAACCCCCGGCGGCTGTAACTCGATTTGGCTGGCGCTACCACCATATGGGGATACCCACCGAAGTCCCCCGACCCGACGAGCACCACATCGAGCACTTGAAGATTTACGTCTCGGGATTCGAGACCAGTCCCTACGGCATCGAGTGGATGCGGTTTGAACGTGGCTGCCGAGTCTCCGAGCTCGTCAGAACGGTGCCTCACATTGCTTTCGAGGTAGACGATCTCGATGCCGCGCTTGAAGGAAAGACTCTCCTGGGTGAAGTGAGTTCTCCCTCCGAAGGCGTGAGGGTTGCGATGATCGTGGATGACGGCGCTCCTGTGGAGCTGCTTGAGTTTTGCCGGGACTCTTCAGAAACCAGGCGTTGAGTCTGCGACCGCTGCTGGTCGAGCGATTCGAAGCGCCCTCAGCTATGAACGACAAGTGGACAATGTTCATCTCGGAATTCATCGGCACAGCGCTCCTGCTGCTGGTCGGCCTCTCCATCGTCATTCTCGACTTCGGTGAAGGCAGCCCGGTGATCCGGCTCATCCCCGATGAAGGTCTCCGCCGCCTTATCACAGGATTCCCGTTCGGCACGACCAGCGCACTGATCGCCGTCTCGCCTGTCGGGAAACACGGCGGCCCCCATATTAACCCTGTCGTAGCACTGGCCTTCTGGTTGATGGGAAAACTCCGCGGCACCCACGCGCTCATCTACGTCGTGGCGCAGCTAGCCCGTGCCATCGCGGGTACTGCGCTGCTGGTTCTCTGGGGACGGATGGGACAAAGCACGGAGTTTGGAGCAACGCTTCCCGGCGTTGCGTACGGCAGCGGCGGAGCGCTCCTCGGCGAGATCGCGACCACATTTGCTCTGATCACAGGATTCTTCCTCTTTCTGCGTCACCGTACTCTTCGATCCTGGTTGCATCCCAAAAAGTGGGGTAGCTAAGGGGTGTCCCACCGACGATCATAGGTTTGATTCAACGCAAGGGTTCTCAGGGCGAGAAGATTGTTGCCTCCTTCTCTACTCCAGGTCATTCCG